>ORMF010356530.1_pt1 | contig 45265 bp, 48 predicted proteins | sample 1779871 | NCBI WGS metagenome assembly ORMF01 (sample SAMEA104232316, study PRJEB22302) | groundwater metagenome | biome: forest; feature: aquifer; material: groundwater | place: USA | collected 2011-08-07 | depth 5.4 m
CCTTCTTAGGGCTGATTTAGATAAATTAAAATCTTTAACTCTAATTTCAGATGGAAGAACTTTGTAGGCTCTCATGTAGGAGCCATTGTAACTACCTTTAATTATTTGTTAAACCGTGCTGAATGTATCGTGGCCTAGATACTTGAATAGATCCTTCCTCGCCTTTATGGCTCCTCAGGATGACGATCTTACTTTCGTTAGATCGTCACTTGGGTAACCACATCCAATAACCGCCTTGTGAAGAGTGTATATTAAGACTGGCTGAAGCAGTGCTCACCATAGGAATAGGGGAAGTCCAAGCTCCTGAGGCTCCTGTTTTGTCCATATTTTGGGAAATGATTGCTAAATCAAAAAGGTTGATTATCCCATCCATATTTAAATCAACATTGCTGTTCCAATTTGAAGAAGTTGAAGTTGTGCCCAAAACTTTTTGGGCGATGGCTAAATCCGCTGCTGTTACTGCGTTATCATCATTTAAATCACCGCTTAGAAGGTTTATAGCCTGTCCGTCATTTAAGTTTGTGACAGTTGGGGACATCACAAAAACAGATGATCCTGCAAGCTGAGCAGCACCTTTAACCAATGCTGTGTAAGTACTGCCTGGGGTTAGTCCTGCCAAAGATAAATTGGTATAAGTTCCATCTGCAGGTATATCAACAGTGAAGCTTAATAAAAACTTGGGGTTTGCTCCCAAGGTTCCTTCTAAAATTCCCACAAATAACTTAGTGGTTTGATTTTGAGCAGGCCTGCCCTCCAAAGTTATTTTTAAAGATAAAGTTGGGCCAAAAGAGGTGGCAATGGTGGGGGAGGAAGAATCATCTGTGGAACTATCAGTTGTAGTGCTTCCTACTGTAACTTCTGAACTTTTTAGTAAATCTTGGGCAGGGGAGCTTGAGCTTTTGGGTACAGGAACTCTAGTCACAACTTTTCCTTCAGAAGCAGAACTTTTAACAGTTTGGGTTTCTGAGGCAAGATAGGCACCAACAGGGATGGATAATATTATAAATATGTAAACTCCCAGCAGCAGCCTTGTTTTTAAGGTGGAAAACATAATACTAGGGTATAGGGTACAGTTGCTAGGGTATAGTTTAGAGCACTCTCTTCTAAACCCTAACCCCTAGACCCTAATAATATAGTATATTGTATGAAGTGAGTTGACAACCCTAAAATGTTAAAGATCCTAATAAATACTCTAATAGGTTTGGTACTTATATATATATGGTCACGATTTGTTGATTTAAATCAAATTGTTGAAACTATCTCCAAAGCAAATTTAATATATCTTGTGCCTGTATTTTTCTTTATGTTGCTCTCACCGCTAGTTAGGACTATCAGACTAAAGATTTTTTTGGGTGAGATTAAAAAAATTCCCTTCAGAGATCTGTTTTTTTTAAATGGAATAGCAGTGATGCTTAATTTCTTTATCCCAATTAGGGCAGGGGAGATTGCAAAGGGTATTTATTTAAATACCAGTTACAATTTAGATTTAAAAAAAGGCATAGTCTGGATATTCTTGGATAGGTTTGTAGATTTTTTAGCAGTTTTACTTCTGACAGGGTTGTTGCTGAATTTCGTACCAACCAAATTACCTCCCAGTTTTGGTTCAACAGTCACCATAATATTTGTTCTGAGTTTGATGGCAACATACTTAGTAGTGTTTCAATTGAATTTTACTAGGAAAATGGTTATTTTTTTGAGAGGTCTATTAATAGTAAAGTATCTTAAGATATATTTTGATAAGTTTACATCATTCATTTTAGATTCTTTTTCTATTTTGGACAGACACCCAAAAGATTTGTTTTTAATGATTGTACTTACAATTGCAGGGTATGGGGCAGATGCACTAGTTTGGTATTTTACCTTTATTTGTTTAGGGTACAACCAGGACTTTTTTAATATGTATTTGGGCCAACTTTTATCTGCACTAACATATCTGGTTCCTGCAGCACCAGGTTATATAGGTTCTGCTGAAGCATCAGGATTGCTGATACTTTCAGGAGTTTTTGGGATAGAATCCAACCTTTCCTCATCCATGATAGTTTTGTTTCATATTCTTTCTGCAATTTTTGTTTTGGTTTTTGGTTTAATCTCACTCTTCAATCTAAAAATTGATTTGGGTGTAATTCTAAAAAGAGCTTTAAATAGAGGAAAGGTCTAATTTTACTGAAGCACCCATGGTTGCTGATAAAGCAACTTTTTTAACTCTGGTCTTACCCAAAGTTTGAAGTAAGGTTTTGATATTTGCAGATAATTCCTCTGTAGGTTGGCTGATCTTTCCTAAACCTAAGTGAATAACAGGAATTTTTGGTTCTGTTTTATATTCTGTTTTACCTGATTGAAACCCTTCAACTGCTTTTTTCAAGTCTGTAGTGATTGTTCCATTTTTAGGATTTGGCATTAAACCTCTGGGTCCCAAAATTCTGGCCACTTTAGCCAGTTTTGGCATCCATTCTGCTGTTGAAACTACCAAATCAAAGTTAACCTTGCCTTTATTTATTTCTTCAATTGTTTCCTCATTACCTGCAACATCTGCTCCTGATTCTTCTGCACCTTTCCCAAATGCTAAAATCTTAAGCTTTTTACCAGAAACAAAAGGTAGAGAAACAAGTCCTCTCATGTTAGGGGAAATAGTATTGATGTGAGCTTCCAGAGTGCCTGTAAAGGAAGAATAGGATAGTTTTTTAGCAAGTTCTACAGCTTCAACTAAAGGGTAGGACTTAGTTCTGTCTAAATCTTTAGAAGCTTCTTGGTATTTTTTAGATCTTGGTTTAGATTTGCCGGGTTTTTTTGCGACAGATTCCGTCTTGTCTTTGATTTTTGATGGAGTTTTAGCTGCGGAATTGTCGGTTACGACCTCTTTCTCAGATTTTTCTACCTTTTTTTCGTCTTGTTTTGTCTTTTCTTTAGTAGATTCTCCCACGCCAGCAAATTCTGCTTTAAGGCTTTCAATTAAATCGTCTTGTCTACCTAATTTTTTAGCAGGTTGTTTTGTTTCCTCAACAGTTTGAACAGAATCATCCATAATTTTTGTCTTAGTTTTTCCCATAATTAGTTTTGAGTTCGGAGTTCATAGTTCGTAGAGTTTTTTACTCTCAACTATCAACTAATAACTACGAACCTATTTTTACCCCCATTGATTTGGCTGTTCCTTCAACTATCTTCATAGCTGCCTCAACAGAATTGGCATTTAAATCAGGCATTTTAGCTTTGGCAATTTCTTCAACCTGTGCTTTTGATAAGGTACCAACAGGCTCTTTTAGGGCAACCCCTGATCCTTTTTCCAAAGATAGAGTTTTTTTGATCATTTCAGCAACAGGAGGCTCTTTGGTGATAAAGGAAAATGTTCTGTCTTCATAAACTGTGATCACAACAGGTAAAATATTTCCTTGTTTTTCCTTAGTTTTTTCATTAAATGCCTTAACAAACTCCATGATAGGCAAACCGTGCTGACCCAAAGCAGGTCCAACAGGAGGAGCCGCAGTTGCTGTGCCTGCAGGAATGTTTAATTTGATATATGTTTTAACTTTTTTAGCTGCCATATTATATTTTTTGTACTTGTAAGAAATCCAGCTCGACTGGGGTCTCACGACCAAATATCGAGACTAGAACCTTAACCTTGCCTCGTTCTTCATCAATACTATCAACTTTACCGATAAAGTCTGCAAAAGGACCATCCACAATTTTAACGGCATCATCAACTGAGAAGACTTGTTTATAAACAGGAGCCTCGGTTTGGGTAAATTTAACAATTGTGGCAACTTCTGAATCAGAAATAGGGGTTGGTTTGTTGCCCATACCCACAAATGAAGTTACCCCTTGGGTAGTTCTAACAGCCAACCAGGAAGTATCATCCAAAACCATTTTTACCAAAATATATCCAGGGAAGATCTTTTCTTTGATGGTGGATTTTTTTCCAGATTTGATCTCAATTTTATCCTGCATTGGCACTAAAACTTCCAATATTTTGTTTTCCAAATGTTCTGACTCAATTCTTTGTTTCAAAGTTGCCGCAACTTTATTTTCATGTCCTGAATAGGTATGAACTACATACCAACGTGCTCCAGGAACCTGCCTGCCGGCAGGCAGGACATCATTTTTAACAGGTGCAGGGGGAGTTGGCCCGCCTTGACCGCCGTCAGGCGAGGCAGGGGTTTCATCTACAACTGGTTGTTCTGTTGATTCTTCCTCAGCTGGGCTAGCTTCTTGTGCAGGCTCTTCTGGGGTAGTTGTTTCTGGTTCAGGGGTGCTTTCAACTGGAGCAGATTCAGTAACCGCTTCAACTATTGGTTCAGCTGTTTCTGCTTCAGATTTTACTTCGTTATCACTTCCCTCAGAAGAAGCATTCTCAACCACAACAGATTCAGGCGCTATTGTTTGTTCTTCTATTTTCTGTTCGTCTGACGACTGATCGCTGACGACTGATGACTGTTTTGTGTTATCGTCCATAATTACCTACTATAAAAGCTGTAAGAGAGGTCAAAAGATAATCCAATCCTCCCAAAATTGCTCCAACTGCTACTGTTACTGTAATTACCAAAACAGTGTAGCGTATGGTTTGCTCTCTGGTAGGCCAAGCAACCTTTAGTAATTCCTCTCTAACTTCTTTTAAAAATACAAATATATTGGGCATTCTGCTTCAATAAAAAATCCTCCAGATTTTGGAGGACTTGTCAAGTATAGCAGAACTATCAAGCAAATGGCAAGTGGTATAATAGCTCTCAGCTTACAGCCAACAGTCTACAGACATGCATATCCACAAGTTCAGAAAACTTACAGTATGGCAAAAGTCCATAAAATTTGTCTCGTTAATATACCAAATTACAGCTAAATTCCCTTTAGAGGAAAAATATGGATTAACTGATCAAATTAGAAGGGCTGCGGTTAGTATAAGTTTGAATATTGCAGAAGGATCTGGTTCTGGATCGGATTCAGAATTCATCCGGTTTTTGAGAATGGCCCAAAGATCTGCATATGAAATTATTGCAGCTTTGGAGATTGCAGCTAATCTGAAAATGGTTGATAAGATTACCTTAGATGGTGTAATTAATGAGGTGGATGAGATAAGTGCCATGATTTCCGGTTTAATTAAAAGTCTGAAAGCTGATAGCTGAAGACTGACGACTAATTATGAAGCATCTTGCAATATTTAAGGGGGATGGAGCAGAAAATATTCTAAATGGTAAAAAAACAATAGAAAGTAGATTTTCCAAGGGTAAAATTGCACCTTTTGGGATCATTTCAAAAGGGGATTTGGTATATATAAAAACCTCTGGCGGAGAGATAATAGGTCAATTTAGAGTAACAAAAGTGATCTTTTTTGACGGACTTAACTTTGAAGATTTAGAATACTTAAAAGAAAAATATGGAAAAGAAATTGCCTCGGATGAAGCTTATTGGTTGAAGGTAAAAGATAGTAAATACGGCAGCTTAATTTTCATTGGTAGTTGTACCCGTTTTATTACCTCACCTATCAAGGTACCTAAAAAAGACTTAAGGGGTTGGGTAATCTTAGATTAATTTGCTGCTTGGCCTTCTTGTAATGCAGCCTGAGCAGAAGGGGTGGCATAAGAAGAATAAGGATCTGAAAACGTAGTTTTATTTTCTTTTTGGGAGACTCGGACTATGCTTTTTGGCAAATTGGCAGCAATTGTTAAATCCTGTCTTCCGTCAACTCTTCCATCGATTATTCCGGCAGGACGCACAAAAGCCAAATCTTTTTCTCCTGAAAGTATGGTGGTCATGATTTTGTTCCAAATTGGAGCCGCTCCTGTTACTCCTGAAGTCAAATTCTGATTCATGGGATCTCCATTGTTATTGCCCACCCAAACACCCACCACAAATTTTGGTGTATAGCCAAAAGTCCAATTATCCTTTTTGTTGTCTGTGGTCCCGGTTTTAACTGCCACTGTTCTATTTGGTATTTTAAGCAGGGAATTGGGTCCAAAAGCAGGGGTTCGGGCATTGTTGTCAGTTAAGATATTAGTGATTAAGTAAGCTATCTCAGGAGTAAGGGCTTGGGTTGGGTTGTTTCCATATTCTTCTAAAACATTGCCTTCAGAATCAGTTACTTTAAGAATTGGGGTGGCTTTATTTTTGACACCCATTTGGGAAAAAGCTCCATAAAGGGTCATCATATCAATCATTTTTACCTCAGCTCCGCCCAATGTTAAGGCCAACCCATATCTTTTTGGGTCAGTAAAAGTGGTAATTCCTAAGTCTCTTGATGTCTTGACCATCTCATCAACTCCCACAGATGCTAAAAGTTTGACAGCAGGGATATTGTAGGATGAACCCAATGCTTGTCTTATGGAAACAGCTCCATGATATGCCCCGTCATAATTTTGAGGAGCATAAGTATTGCCCCAATTATCCCGGAAAACAACAGGCACATCCAAAACAGTATTGCCAGGTGTAAAGCCCTGTTTGAAGGCTGTAGCATAGGTGGCGACCTTGATTGATGAGCCTGGTTGACGTAAAGATAGTGTGACATTAAATGAACCAAATTGTTCCTGATGATAGTCACGGCTTCCCACCATAGCCAAAATTTGACCTGTTCTACCATCCGTAATCATGGCTGCGCCATTTGTGACATTCAATTGAGCTAGTTTTTCTACCTCGTCGCGGACAATCTTTTCAGTCTCAAGTTGGAGATTTAAATCCAAGGTGGTTGTAATCTTTAAGCCTCCTTGGGAAACTGCTCTTTGGCCATATTTTTGGGAGAGCAAGTCTTTAACGTACATAACAAAATGGGCAGCTAAAATATTGTTAATTTGGGGTTTAAGATGCAAATCTTCAGCATAGGCTAAATCAGCCTGGACTTGGGTCAGAAATTTATTATCAACCATTCTTTTTAAAACTTCCTTTTGTCTAACTTTGCCAAGTTCTGGGTTTGAACCATAAGGTGAAAATTGGGTGGGGGAAGCTGGTAAGCCTGCCAAGTAAGCTGCCTGTGCTAAGGTTAAATCTTTGGCAGATTCACCAAAATAAGTTAAAGCTGCAGCCTCAATACCCCAAGCAGGGCCTCCGTAGGGTGCCTCGTTTAAATACATGCTCAAAATTTCATCTTTGCTATACATCCTTTCAGCCCAAAGCGAGAGAATTACCTCTTTTACCTTTCTGATATAAGTTTTTTCAGGTGTCAGCAAGGCGTTTTTAATGAGTTGTTGGGTTAAGGTTGAGGCGCCTTCTAGTTGCCCGGTTTTATAATTGTTTATAAAAGCTCTGACTATTGCTACAGGATCAATTCCTAAATGGGAGTAAAAGTTTTTATCTTCAGCAGCCAAAGTTGCCTGGATTAAATATGGGGGAAGTTGATCCAAAGGTGCTAAAGTCCGGTTTCGTCCCTCATACATTCTGTATAAAAGTTTGCCGTTTCTGTCAAAAAACTCAGTGGTTAAAGCCTTATCTGTTGAGACCAGTCTTTTGGGTGAGGGAAGCTCGTAGGCTGCAATAAAGATAAAAAAAGTATAAAGATAAAGTACTAGTAAAACTAAAATTCCGACAAAAGCAACCTTAGTTTTTTTAGAGACTCTTCTTTTTATATAAAGCCTAAATTTACTCAAATAATAAGGGACAAACCATTTATTTCTGGGGCGACCGCGGTGTCTGGCGGTTAGGTTTATTCTTCGAGGAGAGCTGTGAGAAGTTTCTCTGGGAGGTGTTATATTTTTAAGCAGAGCTCTCATCCCTTGAAACGGGATTAGAACAATAAACACCAAGCTTTTTACCAAAGTAAGAGGTAGCAAACCAATGCTCACAAGGATAAATTGAACCAAGAGGAGACTAACTTTTAGGGGGTTTGGTCTTAGGTTTTGCTCTTTTCCTATTCTTTTTCTTGGCATATTTCAATGAACTCTAGACAGGGGGCTTTATGAAGGCATTCTAAAAGATTTTTTGAAGACTCACAAGAGGGCAAAATTAGCTTTTTTTACTTCCCAGGATTTCTTTATAGCGTTTTTCTAAAACTTCCTCGGCTTGGACTGTATGACCAATAAATCTAAGCAGGGAATGGGGAATACCGTTATGTTGAATAATATCTGTATACACCATTGCTGAAGTTCTGAGGCGTCTTTCTTGGGTTTTATAGTCAACCTCTATTAAACCAAACCTGGGGTCAAATCCTAAATGCCATTCAAAATTATCAATCAAAGACCAGTAAAAAAATCCTTTCACATTGATGCCTGCTTGTATAGCCCTATAAACTTCATGTAAATAGGTGATTAAAAAACGGTTTCTTCTATCATCATTTGTGGAGGCAATGCCGCATTCTGTTATATAGATTGGCACATGGTCTGATAAATCAGCTAAAACATCAAACAATCCTTCCGGAAAAACTTCCCAACCTAAGTCAGATACATCCATTGATTCAGCACCGGCTTGGGCGATTGTTGGTAAAAAGCCATTAATTGAATTAAAACGGATATGAAAATAGTAATTTATACCCAAAAAATCATGGGTATGTTTGGTTAGAAAATAAAAAAGGTGGTTGGAGACTAAATCTGTCAGCATTACTGCTGATTGTTCCATTACGGAATGTTTGTGATAGGCCTCCAAAGATTGGATATTTTGGGCAATACCCACCTTATTATGGTTGTTCAGTGTGTGCAAATACTTATATACTTTTTTGTGAGCAGAGGCTAGGTTGAGAACTGTTTTAATTTGACCCAAAAAACTTTTTTTGGCAGGCGGCCATTCTCTTTTAATATAGCCCTCATAAATATATACACCTGGTTCGTTTATGGTGATCCACATATCAACAAATGGGGAAACTTCTGGAGCAATTCTGCGCACAAATCTTTCAAAAAATTCAATGGTTTTACCATTTTCCCAACCCCCTAAATCAGCCACCCATTTTGGTAGGGTAAAGTGCCAAAGGGTTAACATGACTGTTACCTTTCTATCTTTCAGGGCTTTTAAAACCTTTTTATAATGTTCTATCTCACTTGTATCAAATTCTCCGATTTTAGGTTCAATCCTGGACCATTCAATAGATAATCTGTGGGCATTATGGTTTAACTGTTTGATTAAATCAAAGTCTTTTTCATAAAGATTATATTGGTCAGCAGCAATCCCTGCACTTTTATAATCTTCCCAGTCTGCATTGACGTTATTACCTTCTACTTGATAAGCACTTGTGGCTGTGCCCCACAAAAATCCTTCAGGAAATTTTAATGTTTTATGGTCGTGTTTTTCTTTGGGGATTGACTGGAGTTTATTCACTTTATAACTATTATAACTGTTATAATGTTTATAATAAACTAAGGTATGTTGAAGATTATCCTGCCCATTGTTTTTATAATTGTGCTTGTATTAGGGGGTTTAGGTTACTGGAGGTATACAAGTTCAAAAACAAATCTAACTACCCCTACAACAGAGGAACAAGCTCAACAAGAACCAATTGAAGTTCCTGCAACCTTGCCAGAGGCTACCATAGAGGATAGGGTAAAAGTTTTGGAAGATTTAATTGCAAAATTGGTTACTCAAGTAAATGCTTTAAAATCTCAATCATCTGCAGCTCAAACTGCACCTTTGGCATCAACACAAGCATCAATTACAGAACTTAAAGCCAGAGTAGCTATTTTAGAAAAAGCCACTCCAGCTCCAAGTACATCCACTTCAGTCACAGCTTATATTCCTTTAGGCTCAAGTGGAGTTTATACAAATACAGATTGGGTTAGTCTTCCAGAGTATGAAATATCTTTGGATCCAGCTAACTTTCCAGGATATAGTGGGATGGTTCTTGAATCTACATTCAGAATGGATGACCCATCTGGTACAGCCTCAGTTAGGTTATATAATGTTACTGATGGTTCAGCTACTTCTACTCAACTTGATTCAACCACCTCAACTGCCACAACCTTTACCCTTAGATCTTCTGCCTCATTTAAATTGGCAACAGGTGCTAAGACTTACAGACTCCAAGTTAAAAGTAGTGCTGGGAAAAATCTATTCCTCCAAAGCGCCAGGATTAGGGTGACTTTCTAGAGTTCTATTACTAAATCATCAGTTGCTGCTATGGTATTTGGAAAGATCTTTTGAGCCTCAATTTCTGCTTCTTTTCTAAGGTCTAAGGTTGTATATAAGCTTGCATCAAAGTGGGTGAGTATTAATTGCTTTACATTTGCATCTTTGGCAAGTTGAGCTGCCTCTAAAGGTCCTACATGCCCCCAGGTATTAAGTTCATGATCAGCTTTGAAAGAACATTCATGAATAAGTAAATCAACATCTTTGGCAAGCTTTAAACTGGCATCAGTGATCCCACAATCACCTGAATAAGCAATTACTTTATTTTCCAAAATAATCCTATATCCGTGATCTCTAAAGGCATGGTGTTGTTCTATAGCTTCCATTGGGAAAGGTTGGTTTTGCAGGCTAGTTAATTCATGTAATCTGATATCCATTTTCTGTTTGGCGATATTTTTGGGATCTGGTTTTATGCCAATTGTAAAAGGTGGGTTTACCAATGTTTCAAAATCCTTGAGCCTACCTTCACCCGCATAAACATCCAAACCACCTTTAAAATTAAACTTATCTAAAGTATGTAAACCTGAAACATGGTCTATATGAAAATGGGAGATGAAAAGGGAAACAGGTTTTGGTTCAGTTATGTACTCATTAAGTTTATAAAAGCCATTCCCGGCATCAAAAACTACATATTGGTCTTTAGAATCAATTAATACTGATGCTGTATTGCCTGTGGGAGTTGTATACCAACCATTTGTGCCTAAAAATATAATTTTCATTGTTGTTCTAAAACACTTTTATCTTTTAACTTTATATTTACTTCTTGAGAGTTAGTATAGCAAGTAGTACCGCTGCAATTTATGATATTACCTGAAGAATCTTTAATTTCAAAGGCTTGGTTAACATCAACAGCAGCCTTGGATTTAAAAATTTGCTGGAATCCAATTAAATACACTCCTGAAATAATCCCCAGCAACAATCCTAAGATTATAAAAATTTGGATTTTAGACATTTTTAGTGACATGTCACAATACCTCCATCTATCCTTGGTCCATACCTGCCGTTATAATTACCTATATAATCAATGGTGTCATATGCTGAATGAATCCATACTTTGTAATTATGACCAACATCTGCTGAAACTCCAGTATCTCCAGCGTAATTAATCCGACCATTTGTAATTGGTTGTAGGTTTGAACCATCCCAAACAGTATCACCGGTATTTGAGTTAGGTGGATATTGTCCATTCCAAGAATCAGGGTCTTTATCAATTCTAACTAAATAGGATTTTGCATTATCCTGGACTGGCCAAGAGATTTTTAAACGTCCATTATTGCAGGTGTTAATAAAGCCATTAGGAGAAGAACAAACCCCATTAGGGCAATAATCTCCAGTTAGTGTTCCTTGGGCGCTGGGGGGAGCTGGAATAGGTGTAGGAGTAGGACAAGTTATAGCTAGCCCATGTACTGATTTGCTGGAAGGATGAGAGTCTTCATCAAGATATACACCTTCCATCCACCATGAATATGTATGTCCTGGGGTATATGGTATTGTCCAGGAATTAGCATTAGCTAGATTTTCAGCATAATCTCCGTCTCTAGTGCCGGCTTGCCAAGGGTTTGAAGTATCATCAACCCTTATTCTGTTGTAATAGTGGTGAGTAGCTTCAATGGTGGCAGACCATTCAAACTTAATTTGTTGATTATCCGAACAACTAGCTGTTAGGTTAACCGGAGCACATGCAAAACCATTACAAGTTGAAGGGTCTTGAGGAGCATTTGGAGGTACTTTGGGTCCTGCTGCAGGACCTGATTGGCAATATTGGGTGCATCTGGAACTACAAATTTGTGAACCTGCATATTCATAAGTTCCTGTAGTACCAAATTGAGTTTTAATAGCACAACGGTATTGCTTAAGTTTTCCGCAACCATTTTCACATTGGCCAGTACATTCACCGTCAACAATTTGACCGTTAGTAGTGCAGCTTTGCCCGTTCGGACTCGGTAGGGAAGGCGAGGAATTAGGTGGTGTTGATTGTGCAGGGATAGGGGTGCTTTGGCTTGCTGGGTTTTTTTCAAACTTTAAAGTAATAAATTTAGAAGTTCCATCAGAAAATTTAACCTCAGCTGCTACAAATGGATTGTCTTTGATATTAACTTTAACTGCTTGAGGATTGTTTAAATCTTGACTTCTGGAGCCAATGGTTAAAGAAGTAACCTTTTTTGCTCCCTGGTTTGGAGAATTCACTGTAATCGGATACGAGTCAGAATCAATAACTTGGTTTGTGCCTTTTCTGACTAAATTAGCTGTAATCTTATATTTTCCTGGGGGTAAATTAGCAGGTAAGGTAACCTTACAAGGACCTGAACAATGTTCACCACCAGGTAAAATTTTATTTGGATCAATTACAGTTACTTGAGCAAAAGCATCTTTAATTAATTTAAAACTTTGGTAATTTTTATCTGTTTCATAGGTCCAAATTGTTTCATATTCAGATTGAATTGGTACAAGATAAATCCCGCCTTGACTATAAACTGAATTAACATCAATCTGTCCTCCAGGTACAATATTTCCGTCAACCTGGGTTATTGTAGCATCAGGTGGGGCTTCGCTAATCTGATCCAAAAAAGCTGAGGTGGGTAAAAGTACTGCGTCATCAGGAATCTGTTCATCGGCATGTGCTGTAGCTGCAAAATATGCTGTCATTGTCAGACTAACTCCTCCGGCAGCACCAGCAGGGATCCATTTTTTAAACCTCTCTGCCGCTTGTTTCTCAGCCGCTTCTATCAACCTTTCATGCCATGAGAGAATATAATCAAATTCTCCCTTACCAATATATTCTTCAAATATAGATAAAAACTCATCCACACTTAGCTGATCAGGTGATTTACCTACCATTTTTTGAACTAACTTAAAGTCATCACCATGATTAAGAGCGAACTCAAAAAAATCTGCTTCAGTAAAACTTGAGTTTCTTTGAGCTAAGCGATTAGTAATTCTACTCATCGCATTATGTTGTTCTGAATAGAGGATGTAATAACCAGATGTCTCTCTATTAAATGCTACTCCTGAGATCTTTGAGGTTAATATATCAGTTGATAATTCATATAAAACTGACATTAATTTGCCGTATTTGTAATCTTGACCTTGACTATAATTAAAAAACCTGCCTAGTTTTTGCAACCCGCTTTTTGCTCCATTCATAGCACTAATAACATGGACAAATTCATGAGTAATTAATAACTTTTCTGTAGCTACTTCATTAGTTGCTGCAGCAGCATTTTCAGATATATAAACCATTCTACCGGCTGCAAAAGCAGCCCCTCCGCTTGGTTCGAGTTGTCGGTAAAAGTCTTGTTTGATTACTACAACCAGGTTTTGGTCTAGCCATTGGCTAATTTCACCTTCTGTTGGAGCCAAATGCCTTAATTTTCCTCCTTCTGCATTTAAGATATAGTCTCGAGCCTTATTTATTAGCCGCCCAGATATCTCCTTTTTGACTACAAAACCATTTCCAGCATCAACTAAAGCTTGACCAAAGCTTATGTCAGATTTCTCCTTTTGAGTTATTTTAGGCAACCTATTTCCTATCTTTAAACCCTCACCCTCCCAACTTTTCCTGATACTAGCCCAAAATCCATCACCATGCTGAAGCTCTTCGCTCCAGTTTCTAAATCTAGAAGTAGCAACTTCATATCTTAATCCTCCTACTTCTCTCATAACTCCCCTCATAGCTTGAACATCACGGGTCATCTCAGTAGTGTTTAGTGAGACCTTAGCTGCCTCTTCTGCTGAAAGCCTAACTTCTATTTGAGCTGCTAACTTTTCATACTTTGAGACTGAGAAAAGAAATGTTCCCAAGATAACATTAAATTTATCCTGATTACTTGCCTCTTTAGGCACCACTAAAACTTTATAAAATGATTTGGTTTGAAATATTGGGTCCGTAGCATCCATAAATTGTTCAAAATAATTAATAGGCTGAGCTTCTCTGCCGCGTTGATATTCAACTTCTCTGATTAATCTTCTTAAAGTTTCTTCATCAATTGTAGTTTTCAAAGCTCCTTGAGCGTTTGGACGGGGATATACCCCTCTTTTATAATTATTAACAACATAAGCTAAGGTATCGTTATTTTCAGCCAAAGTTAAATCAAAATAGGATTGTAGTGATTGAATTGGGTCATAATCATTGTCCCATAATTTGCCCATAACTTTGACTATAAAATCAGCATCCTGGTAATACCTTTGAACTAATTGATCTGTAGAAAAATCTGGTCTTAAGCAGCCAGTTTGACAATATTTATCTATGAAAGATTGAGAAGAAGCGTCATAAAAAATAATTTCACCATTTTCCCGGACAGCTTGAATGCCAAATTGAGCGAGCATTGTATGAGCCCATGGTTCATCAACAAAACCATTTTCTTGGGCAGAGGCTTTTTTGGGTGTAAAAAGAGCTTTAATTTTTCCCAAAGGGTCTAAACCTGAAACTTTAAGTTTATAATTCTTAACAGAGATTAAGTTGTTATTTCTATCTTGTAAAAGCACAGAGAGAATATATGTTCCATTGTCTACTCCTGTAACTGAATAACTCCAATTTCCCTCAGCATCAACCTTAATAGCTTGTTTTTGATTGCCAGGGCTGAATAAAATTTCAACTGTAGAGTCAGGAATGCTTTTACCTTTGAGAATATCCCCAGTTTTAATCTGATTGGTTTCTTTTGAGGAAAAAGTGACTACAGAATAAGTTTTAGCAGTAGTTTTTTGAAATAGATAAAATATTAATCCTACTAATATTAATGCAGCTAAAATCCCCAATACTAACTTGGTTTTTGGAGATTTTTTAGAATCAACATACTGTTTTGGGTCAATATATGAAGTAACCTGGTTAGGAGGCATATACTCACTTTAGATTGGTGAACTTTTATTGTCAATTTTATTTGATATTTCTTGGATATTTTATTAAACTTCACCCCGTGTTAGAAACAATGAGGATTGGTCCGTACAGTTATGAATATGATTTATATGCTGCAAATAAAACTGCTGAAACAATTTTAAATTCTACAACCAATTTAGAAGTTTGGGCACAGCATAGGCAGCTGATTTGGGAAGAATGTTATATATCCGCAGAACAAGGTTCCTTAAGCGGAAAAGGACTTAAAATGAATGGAGGAAGAGTCAGGACAGTTCAAGAACTTTTAGCAACTTATGAACTATTGGGTGAACCAATGAGTTATGAAGAAAAAATTGGAATTTTTTTTAAAGCTGAATGGAACAGAGCACAAAGACTCTATAATAAAGGTATAAAAAAAGGGGATCAAGATTTGCTTGCTAAAGCTTACGAAGGTTTTTTTAAAGCTAAAATAATAGATAGCCTAGTTTTATATGAATTGGCAGGCTCTAGTGGACTATGTTAGAACTTATTATATACAAAACCAACAAGTTTCGTAATTTATTGAGCTCTGCGTCGTCTTTCTTTCTGAACTAACAGTAGTTATTTACGCTCTTTTCCTCTTCCTATTATTTCAAGTGGTCCATGTTTTGCTTCAAATTGTCTTCGCCATGGTATAAGTTCTACTGCAAGACCTCCACCTAGAATTTCAACTATCATTTCGTTATATATAGTAGCAGAAGCAGATATATCAAAAGTAGTAGCTGATTCTCTATGGTAAATCAGACCATCTTCAATTAAGGGTTGTGCTTTTGCCACTTGAATCCTTTCTGCTGGTACTTCATCTAATATCAGAACTTCTGGAAGAAGATGTAGTCTCTCGCCTGTTTGTTCTCTTTTAAGATATTCACCAAGTGGAATAGCAGAGTCCATAAATGCTTGTGCTGATTTTGTCCGATCGTAATAATGTAAATGGGGAGGTAAAGTGTTTCTAAAAAGGTCTAAATTACTATACCCTTCTGCGTGTGCTCTATCTGCGACTACTACTTTGTCTGTTATAGTGTCTATATCAATTTCAACTAGTACTACTGTATCTGTTCTGCGAATAAGTCTTAATTTAAATGAGCTCCATATATTAGGAAAATGGGGATTTTCTGTCCAATTCCTTGGTGTTGGTTCCAAAAGGGCGAAAGTAGCACAAGGGGGCGGTTCACCCTCAAGTCCAATCCCAAAATAACTATTCGGATAAATCCCTGATCTACCTTCGTATTTCCCAATCATTTCTTGAGCAAAGATTGGCTCGGTATAATGATAGACTTTAGCGAGTGACATAGAAAGAATTGTATCAGAAAAATGAGGCTATATCAAACTATAGGTTAAGCAGGGGTGGAAGGAATATGAGCTTGCTCCCCGCCAGCAACTGCGTAGCTTTGGGCGGGTGTGCTTCCTCATATAATTGAGAATAGTAGTCCTCGCTATGCTGCGGTGCTACTATTTACTCAATTAGCGAACCTTTGATTCAATTCCAAACTCACCCAAAAGATAAAAAGCCAGACTTGAAAGTCTGTTTTTATCTTGCAGGGGTGGAAGGAATCGAACCCTCGTTAGGGGTTTTGGAGACCCCTGTCCTACCACTGAACGACACCCCTAAGTATTCCTAGTATATCAGAGTAATGGAAAAATTGAGAATGGAAATTGAAAATTATGAAGTTTAAAGCTTAACTTCGTTGTGGGAGGTTGATTTTCTGCAATGTTTACAAAATTTACTCAAAGCCAGCTTTTCTTTTATATTTACTGTGTTTTTTGATCCCAATTGATTTTTTTGTTTGCAAATAGAACACTGGAAAACAAATAAACTTCTGTTACCTTTTTTAGCCATCGGAGTCCGCCTCCTCGCGGACGAGATCCACTTGCTAAAAATGTCTAAATGACATTTTTCGACAAGGGTTCTGATCAAGGTGGAGTATATAACATAGATAGTGTTCTTGACAACTACTTAACCATTTGTTTATGGTAAGAATATGGATGTACCGGTAAATTACGTAAGCATTGTTATAGCAGCTGTTGTGAATATGATCTTAGGATTTGTTTGGTATGGCCCCCTTTTTGGCAAGCAATGGATATCCATGATGGGTTGGTCAAAATCTGATATGGATGCAGCCAAGAAAAAAGGCATGGCTAAAAGTTATGCAATAATGGCTTTGGGATCTTTGGTAATGGCCTTTGTTTTAGCTCATGCTTTAATTTTTGCCTCAACCTATATGAATATTTCAGGAGTATCTGTAGGTTTATCAACAGGATTTTGGAATTGGTTGGGTTTTGTGGTCCCAGTTACTTTAAGTTCAGTACTTTGGGATGGAAAACCTTGGAAACTTTGGTTTTTAAATGCTGGATATTATTTAGCTGCACTTCTTTTAATGGGTTCAATCCTTGCTTCTCTTTAATCAACCTTTAAGCTGTTTTAAATAGCTAAAAGGCTCAGTAAAAGGTTGAAAAATATCAACCAATTTTCTACCAACTGCAAGGGCACCAAAAGCTCCAGCAACTCCTGCAAATGTATCATTTAAATCACCGTTATTGGTATAGATTCTTTCAGCGTATACAGTTAATGCCAGTCCTGTAAATACTGTTGCCTGTTCTCTAAATGAACGACTCAGGGGTATTATGCGGTTAAATGCTTCTAGGGTCAAAAAAGCTACTTGTGAAATAGCGAACGAGGGTACAAAATCACCAGTGTTATTTAAGAGAATGTGTTGCAGTGAGTCTGTAGGGATAGATATTCCTTGAGCTTGATATGCAGCACGAATAGAAATTCTTTTGGCATCAGCAAATCCCACAGCCACATCAATTCCTATCTGAGCTGCGGCATACGCAATATCATTCATTCGTAACCAATTAGGTCGGTTATTTACAGCCTCAGTCATATTTAGCTAAGGAGTTTATCTTACACTAACAAGAAGTTCAATTGGGATGATTTTATGGAGCTTATTTACTGGTAACTCTGTTTTTAAAGTTTATAAAATAATGGTGAGGTTTAAAATTAACTAAATATAAAGCTATAAAAAGATTAATAATAAAAAAGGCAGTTTTGGAGAAAGAGGGAGAAGCTACAAGTGCATAAGTTTCAAAGGGAAGCAGCCCAATGGTTACAATAATGAGTATATCTAGTCCCCAATGTTTTCTATACCAAAGCCCAGCTGTGCCAACCATCTTAGTTATTCCTAAAAGAAGCAAAATTAAAACAACATACCCTTTGTGTATAAAAAGATAAGGGATAATTTTTTCAGCCCAAATTGCCAAAAAATCATGAGGGTCTTCAAAAAAGTCACCATTCCTAAAATTTATGTAAAGATCGTAGATTTGATCCCCAAAAACAATCATCCCAAAACCTAATAAAGTTTCAATAAGTCCCAGCAGGAATTTGTAGATAATAATATATTTTGCAACCAATATCTCATCTGGCGGTTTATTCTTTGCCATAAGAGGATTATATAGTATTTGGATAATCATCCAAAGCCTGAAAGGCGAAGGATGGGAGCCGAAGACGGGAATCGAACCCGTGGCCTGCTCCTTCATTTAGTACCTCTTTTTTATATATTTAAGAGGATTAGACTGTATCTTATCGCTTGAGGCGACTCCTTGTCAGTCGTTCGGGCCCGCTAATCGTGCCACGGTCTGAACCTTATAAGGTCTTTAACCGTTATTCGGAATTCATCTAAAGATTACTCTTTAAATGGGCAATTTCAAAATTACCATGGAGCTGCTCTACCACTGAGCCACTTCGGCATTTAACCTTAGCCTATTTTACAGTATCTGGTGGGATTTTTATAGAGGATTGAAAGAATATTGTTTTGAAAGCAATTCTACTAAAAGGTCTCTGAGCTTCTTATTAAGATAATAAACTGTTAAAACTCCGTATTGACTCTTCTTGCGGTATGTCCCCAGCGATCCGGATTTAGTAATCATAGTTTTATAGAATTGTTCCTTTTTGATTTGTAACTTATCAATCCAGTATTCCTTGGCAACTGACGGATTAATATCTGTAAAAATTTGGAGTTGGAATTTCAGATCATCTTTTTTAACAGTGAATATTTCTACTAAGAATTTAATAAAGGTTTGAATCAATTGAGGATCGGTATTACCTAATCTAACAGAAGTTTTATTTGCCTTTGTGCCTTCACCCCAGTAAAGTCCTAATCCCATTCCTAGTAATTTGAAAGTTTCTGGTGCAGCAGGGGGAATGAATTCAAAAGGATCTCCGTCTGGGTGTTTTTTAGCATAAGTTGCCTCGCTCCAAGATCTTCTTTTAATAGCATATTTTTCCATCCAGTAAGCCACTTTATGAGGAGAAACTTTGTGTTTTTTTGCAATATCCATCATGGATAAGCCAGAGGAGTAGAGTCTAGATAATTGGTTTTTATCTAAAAAGGGCATATCATTTAAGTTACCCGAAATATTACCGAAAGTCAAATAATTAAATGGTTGATTTGATTTCAAGGTAAAACTTTTATATACTTCAAAGTTATATGAGTGCACAAGAAGGAGATCGTAAACCTGGTAGCGACGAAGATCAAGCTCCTACAGATCCAGGAGCGTCTTTGGCTGTGAGATACAGATTACCTTTAGGTTTAGGACTGGGTTTTTTAGTTCTGGCAGCTACCGGATGTAGTGCGCTCGGGGTAGGTAATCCAAGGACAGTCAGGACTGCTCCTACAAGGGAACCTGTACCGCAACCAACTTTTACTCCTACCGAAACACCTGTTCTGGCTCGTGATGCTCGCTCAATGGCTGCAAATTTCACTGTACTTGTTTGCGCAGGAACAGATAAAGAAGAATATCTACCCTGGGGAAAACCTGGGGAGAAAGATAAAGATGATCCAGCAGGGATATTACCCCGAGCTTTAAAAGCTGGTTATAATGGTTACCCCGGAGGTTGGTCTGTTGGAGTGGTTATAAATGCTTTTCAAAGGGCAAGGTGTTCTACAGCCCAACCCGTCATATAAACTGTTCTGAGCCCCCTAACAGAATCGGACTGTTGTCGACGGTTTACAAAACCGCTGCTCTACCATTGAGCTAAGGAGGCGTGTCGAAGCATGGCTTTTACCTTCGCAAACTCTGGTTTGCTTCAGGTTTTACCGCCAGCTTCTCCTTTCAAAATTGCAAAGCAATTTTGGTAAAAAGATTTTATCATATAACTAAGCTTAGTGGTACGGTTCCTGTTCGGTAGTGGTTATTTTAGTAAACAAGAAGTTATTGGACTTTTTAAGTCCATAAGAAGAGACTAAATCAATACTCACAAAAAACAAAAAAATAATATCTCCCCACTTAAAGTCGTTTAGCCAAATTTTTTCCTCAGTAAACTGAGGTGGGTGCCTTGTAGAGTATTCCTAAGAATAAACTAACTTCAAGCTCCCGTAAACTTACAAACTAATGAAGAAAAAATATATTGGCTTTAAACGTGCTAAGCAGGGATTCCGCCGAGGCGGATACCTCCTCTAGGCCATCTACTTAAAATGTTCTAAAGGATACTTTTATATTAGGATTTGTAAGCTTGATTGTCAAGTAAGAAATGGATGTGAAAAAGCTTAAAATTTTAAAAGCCTAAAAGGTTAGAAAACAACCCCACCAAAAAGCTTAATATTGTTTGGATTAAGGAAGAATTGCCAAAAGGCACCATCATTAAAACAAGTAAAATTAAAAACCCGTATCTTTCCAATTTTAAATATTCCTTAGCCAACTTATATGGCAGTTGAGAGAGTAATATTTTTGATCCATCCAAGGGTGGAATTGGAAAAAGGTTAAACACTCCAAGCACCAAATTTATAATCACAGTATAGCGCAAAAGACCTCCCACCAAAGCCGGAAAAGTTGTAGGGGAGGCATCTAGGATATGATAGGTTGCTGCTGCCAAGATGGCCAATCCAAAATTTGCTAAAACTCCGGCTGAGGCAGTAAACAATTCACCCTTTTTAATATTTGAAAAATTCAAAGGGTTAATCGGTACTGGTTTTGCCCAACCAAACAAAATAGGTGAGCCTGTAAAAATTAATAAAGCCGGCAGCAAAATTGTGCCGAATAAATCAATATGAGGGATGGGGTTTAAGGTTAATCTACCTGCCCTTTGGGCTGTTGTATCGCCAAATTTTAAGGCTACAACTCCATGCATCACTTCATGTAGGATTATGGAAAAAAGCAGGATAATAATCGATAGTGCAAAAAACTCAGGCATGTGATATAGTTTACCACATGTTAGCTTGTACAAAGTGTGGAAAAGGTAAAAATAAACAGAGCTTTTCAAGACATAAGAAAGGTTCATCTGGAGCTGGAGGAACTTGGGCTTTGCGTGCTCCAATTCACCAAACAACCCAAAAACCAAACCTGCATTCTTTCAAAGGGGTCAGATATTGCACAAAGTGTTTAAGAACTGTTAAAAAAGCTTTTGTAAAACCAGAAGCTGCTACTCAAGAGTCTGCAGTTGTGTAACAGGAAAATCGGGATAGCCATTTAAGAAATCCTTAAAAGAAATAGCTTTTTTGCCTTCCATTTGTAGTAAGTATTTGTCATTCTGAACGATTAGCGAAGAATCTCCCACGAATGTGGGACTCGCATTCGCGAGAGATCCTTCGGCCTTCGGCCTCAGGATGACATTTGGGATGAACTTGACTATCTTATTGTTCCATTTAGTCCAAACTCCAGGCCAAGGGTAGTATGCTCTGATCATTCTATCCAAATTTTCTGAAGATGGAGGAGTATTGATATCAAAATATCCACTTTCACGACTCTGACGCTCACAAAAGCTGGCTTGGGTATGATCTTGAGCTCGAGGGGTAATTTTCCCCTCTATAAAATCTTTAATAAGTTGGGGTAAAACTTGGGCAGATTTAAGAAACATTTTTTTACTCAAAGTATCAAAATTATCACTATCTGAAAGCTCTAAAGTACTCTGATATAAAATAGGTCCATGATCAATTTCTTCATCCATTTTTATTATTGTAATGCCTGTTTGAGTATCTCCGTTTAATATGGCACTTTGTATCGGTGAAGGGCCTCTATATTTTGGTAAAAGTGAAGGATGTATATTAATACAGCCAAATTTTGGGGCATTTAGCTCATCTTTAGTTAATATATGCCCATAAGCTGCAATAACGCCAAGCTCAGCATCTTTTAGGTTATCAACAAGTGTAAAATGCTTTTTTAATTCTTCTTTGATTGGTTGGACAAAATCAGGTGTGCCTAAAAAAGCTATCTTCATGGAAGGGCGATTTCCTCAAACATGTCGTGATCTGTTTTGTCTTTGCCGGTAAATTTATAAAATCTACCTTTTTGTTCCAAAACCCTATCTTGAAAAAGTATACCATCCAAATGATCAACTTCATGTTGAAATATCCAGGCTAAAACCCCACTCAGGCTTTTGGTAATAGGTTGACCTTGTTCATTAAGATATGAAACTTTAATGGATAAATGTCTTTTAACCTCACCCCAAATATCTGGGGTAGATAAACAGCCTTCAAAATAAAGTTTAGTTTTTTTAGAAAATGTTAAAATTTTAGGATTAATCACAAAGATAAAATCTTCACCAAATTTGGCTACAAAATATCTATCTGTTAAACCTACCTGAGTTGTGGCTAAACCGACCCCTTCAGGATCTTTAAAAGTTTTGGTTAATTTAACCATCTTTTTTAAAGTCTCAAGCACTGCTGGCGTAACTTTTTTTACTTCCTTTGTTTTAACTCTAAGTTTTGGATCTGGTGCTTTTACAACTTGCATTGGGTTATTGTACCGTTTTAGCCTCGCATGAGCAAATTAATTAATATTATCTATCAATTGTTTTAATTTCCACATAAATAATCTTCCTTTGGAATTAACTTTGTAGGCGCCTTTCACAAACGTTAATGCCTCATCTAAAATATGCCTTTCATACTTTTTAGCAAGCTTTATATATAAAGAATAATGTTTAGTATCATCCAGACTTTCTGCCAAATACACTCCATACATTTGAAATTCATGAGAGATGTTTTTGGGTCTGTCTTTAAATTTTGCTTCAGCGATAGCTGCTTTAATAGACTTCATAATTAGTTTTGAGTTCGGAGTTCATAGTTCATAGTTCATAGATTATCTACGAACTACTAACTAATAACTACGAACTATCTGTCATTGGCAGATCCTGTTGCTTCTTGAAGTTGGGCTAAAGCTTCTTGGTAATTTGGTTTTAACTGAATAGCTTTTTGTAAGAACTCAATTTCTCCTGCCTTGTCATCAGTGGTAGCTAAAATTAAGGCTTTATTGTAGTAAAGTTTTGGATCAGTTGGAGCAAGTTTTATGGCCATATCTAAAGCCACAAGGGTTTTATCAAGGTATTTTTTATCCAAACTTGAAAGTTCATAATATGTTCTGATGGCTGTTCTCCAAAACGAAACGTTTTTAGGACTATTTTGTAAAGTTTCCTCCATTTGGATTTCAGCTTCATCTTTTAAGGCAGCTGATAAGGTGGCATCCAATTCTTTCAAAGATGAAGCAGCTGCTGCGGCAGCAGAATAAGCCATCTCAGAACGATATAAAGGTTCACCTTTATTTAACTCGGTTGCCATGTTTAAGTAGTTGTAGGCAACTCCTGGGCTGCCAGAATCCTGAGCCTTTTGACCTTTATTAAAAATTGTATCTGCATACCAAAGTTGGAAAACAGAAAACAGAAGATAGCAGGTGAATAAAATTACAACTATTTGAGCTGTTTTTGTATACGCTGGTTTACGGTAGATAGGAAGATAAGAGAAAAGAGTATAAAAAATGGTGGGAAATTTCTTGATAGGTGAAACAGTTTCTGTAGCCACAAAAATCAGTGCTGGGAAAAGATAGAAGAAAATGGCTATTATAACTACAGAAAACAGGAAAAAATTATAAACCAAATAACTGACATAAGAGGCAAGGATGACAGTAGTAAGTAGGAAGTAGTTAGTATTAAGCTTTTTTCCCTTAATACTTGATACATAATACTTAATACTCCACCAAATAAAAGAAAAAATTAAGAACAAATAGGTGGTAAATCCTACAATTCCTGTTGTAGCTAGGTAATTTAAGTACTCATTATGAGCTTTGTTGTATAAAAAATCCCATTCAGAAGTTAGATTATGAGAAGCTGGTCTGAATTGATAATAAGAATAGGCAAAAGTCTCAAGTCCTGAACCAAAAATTGGGTAATGCTTAAAAATCTCCAAAGATCCTGCCCAAACAATAAATCTAATTTGGCCTGATTCTGTTCCACCATTTTCAAGCTGAGTGCCAATGGAAGGAGCTTGAGGTAAAGCAATCCCTGGCCTGGCTGGAGCAGCGAACTTTGAAACTAATCTAAAAGAAGTTAAGGCTGATCCAAAAAGAATATTAATTATTAAGAAGCAGCCAATAACAAAGATTATTGTTCGAACAAAGTGAGAACTAATTTTAATAGTTTTCAAAGAAACTTCTCGCTTGCGCTCGAAGAATAATAGTCCTAAAAATACTGCTAGTCCTCCAAGTAAGCCCAAAGATGGACCTCTGGAGTATGTAAAAGTGAAAGCCAAATACAAGGTAGTTAGTAGTAGGTAGTAAGTAGTTTGTAGTAAGCGGGTGGGTGCTGTTAGTAAAAAATAAAGGGCTGGAAAAATAAGCATGGAAAGATAAGCTGCCAACCAATTTGGTTGTCCTAATGTTGCAAAAACCCGGGCTTGGACATCTTGAATCCAACATTGATCATTAAACTCACCTCTTAAAAAGATGCAAGAAGGGGAAACCCCAAAATGTTCCATAATTGCCCAAAGGGAAATCAAAAATCCTGAAAGCAATCCTGCCTTGAGTATATTTTTGACTTTAGAAAAACCCATATTGGAAACAAAAGCAAAGTAAAGCAGTAGATAAGTTATAAGTGAAAGAAGCCCTCCATTTGAGCGTGAATAATATCCCCAAATTGAGGTGTGTGGATCAATTGAAAAAATGGTTGATAAAATATTTGCTCCTAAAAAAAGTAGGAGCGGAATATCCAAAGGTGTCCGTTTGATGGTTAATTTTTTCTCATTTATTGTCTTAAGTGCCCAAGTGCCAATGATTACTACGGTTATTCCGTAGGTTAAAATCATCTTGTTGTATTCAAAAAGTTCATAGTTTTGGGAGGTCCAAAAAAGCGGAGTCAAAAAGAACAGTAGATAGAAGGAGTAAGAAATGATTTTATCAATCATGATTAGCGTATAGCGTATAGCGTATAGTTTGAAAAATCAATCCCGATTAATCGGGGTTAACTGTACCCTGAACGCTATTCACTATACCCTTTCTTATGTTACACTCCATCCTGATGTTAAACAGACTCTGGCAATACTTATCACACGATATAGGAATAGACTTGGGTACTGTTAATACTCTAGTTTTAGTTAAAGGCAAAGGGATTATTATCAGGGAACCAACTGTTGTTGCACTTCACAAAAAAACCAGGCAAATATTGGCAATTGGCACAGAAGCCAAAAGAATGTTGGGTAGAACTCCGGCAGCAATCGAAGCTGTGAGACCCTTGAGGGACGGGGTTATTTCTGATTTTGAAACAACCGAGGCCATGTTGCGTTATTTCATCCACAAAGCTCATGAAAATCCAGGTGGCGGAAGATGGTCTTTGCCTAAAGTACCAAAGCCAAGAATAGTTGTGGGGATTCCTTCAGGAGTGACAGAGGTGGAAAGAAGGGCAGTGCAGGATGCTTGTTTGTCAGCTGGCGCCAGAGCAGCTTATTTAATAGAAGAACCAATGGCAGCCGCAATTGGTGCGAAGTTGCCGGTGGAAGATCCTGACGGGGTAATGATTGTAGATATTGGCGGGGGAACAACTGAAATTGCTGTAATTTCCTTAGGTGGTATGGTTATAAACAGATCTTTGCGGGTTGCAGGGGATGAATTGGATGAGGCAATTATTGCCTACATGAGAACCAGGTATGGGATGTTAATTGGGGAGAGAACTGCCGAGGAGATAAAAATTGAGATTGGTTCTGCCTCCTCTTCAGAAAAATGGGACTCCTTAATTTATGTGGTAAGGGGACGTGATTTAGCCTCAGGTTTACCAAAATCCTTAAAAATTACCTCATCAGAAATTAGGGAAGCTTTAACTCCAATTATTTCCCAAATTATTGGTACTATTCAGGAAGTTCTGGAAGAAACTCCACCCGAACTTTTAACAGATATAGTTGAAAGGGGAATTTTTTTAGCCGGAGGGGGAGCTTTGATCAGGGGTATAGATAAAAGAATAGCTGAAGAAACAAAGCTACCTATATATGTAGCTGATGACCCGCTAACAGCTGTTGTTAGAGGATGTGGAGAGGTTTTAGATAACTTGGATTTGCTAGCTAAAGTAAAAGTGACAGGAGGCCTGAGATAAAGAATTTTCACCCTGAACGAAGTGAAGGGTATATAATGTTATGTGAAGAAAAATTGGTAAAGTAGAAGAAGCCAAATAGTTGCATATATAATCTTTTGTATCTTACCTGCTTTCTTATTCTTCTTATAGTCAGGAAGATTTAAGATATTATTAAAGTTTGTGCTCAAAAGAAATATTAAAGGTATTAACAGAAGACCAAAACCCATAAAGACCCACCCGTAAAGACTAAGGCCAGATCTATCAATAGTAGAAAGCTTATAAGCCAAGACTAAAGCAACAATGAATAATGCAATCTGACGTAATAAAATATTCTTACCTGTCATATATATTCATTATGGTTTAGTAAGATTTAAATGTAAAGTTTTAGGATAAATCTTCCCAATTAGGATTAAATTCAGTTATTAAATTATCTTTTTTAACTCTTAGCCATCCTTTAATCTTCTTTTCAGCTTCTATGGCATCATTAATATCGGAGAATTCTTGATAATAAACCAATTTGTTTAGATTATATTTTTCAGTATATCCTGGAATAAGTTTTTGTTTATGTTCTTCAACTCTTCTTTGTAAATTATTAGTTACTCCTACATATAACATCTTATTATTCTTAGTAGTTAGGACATACACAAAATAATTTTTCACTTTTTAATTATATCCTTCGTTTCACTCAGGATGACAGGAGAATCAAAAAGAGTCTTTTACAGAGTTTTTAGTTTTCCTCTGAAGTCTTCAATACTTGAATATCCTTTTTTGCTCATATAATCTGCTAACTCTTTTTGAATCCTGAGGAAACAGGATGGGCCTTCCTGCATATAAATTGTACCAACCTGGACTGCGCTTGCACCTGCCAAAATAGCTTCAAAAGCATCTATGCCTGAAGTAATTCCTCCAACAGCTATAATTTGAATACTATCTCCCAAAAGTTCATAAAACTTTCTGACGTTTGCCAAGGTTGTATATTTGATAACTGTTCCGCCAATGCCTCCAAAGCCGCCTTTTGGTTTAATCACAGGTTCTTCTTTTTCAGGATCAATTACCAACCCATTGCCAATTGAATTGATGCAGGTAATAAATTTCACCGGATATTTTTTTAAAACTGTTGCTATTTGTTCGAAATGAACCAAATCAAAATATGGAGGTAATTTTACCCCAAGAGGTTTTTTGCAAATTTTGGTGACTTTTGCAAGTAGTCTATCCATTTCTACAACGTCATAGCCCACAATTGGCTTACCAATAGTGTTTGGAGATCCCGGATTAAATTCAATTAAATCAACATCTGTTTGGTTAAAGGCTTCAAACATTATTTCGTCATCCTCCAAAGTCATCCCGCAAATTGAGGCCACCACCGGTTTTTTAAATTCTTTTTTCAAAATAGGGACAAACTTTACATACTCTTTGTATCCTAAATTAGGCAATCCCATGGAATTAATGGAACTTTTATTTGGTAAATCAACATATCTTGGTTCTGGATTACCGGTTCTTGGTTCCAAAGTACAGGATTTCATGGTGATAGCTGATGAATTTGACTTTCCAATTATTCTAAGAAGAGGAAGTGTTTCATCTTTCGGACCTGAAGTGTTAAATATACAAGTTTCAAGTTGGACTCCAGCAATTACAGTACTAATGTTAACTTTACTCATTTAGATAGATTTAAATACGCTATTGATTGATTATATTGATCTTGGGTAATTTTTCCAGTATTAAAATAATAATCTAAAATATCAGATAACTTCATTGCAGAATAAACTCTACAGCCCTCTGCCTCAACTTGTTCAACTCCGCCTTGCTCCCTATCAATTAATACAAGCATGTTTACGTAAAACCCGACTGTTTTCGCAGCTTCCAAAGCTTCAAGTTTAGATTTTCCGTGAGCTATCACATCATCAATAACCAAAAGTTTAGTGTCAGGAGTTGGTTGAACTTTTTCTTTGATAACAATCTTCCGGTCAGTATCAGGTCCAATTTTTTCAAATACATCCAGCAAAGGAATCTTGGATGATTGTGAAAATTTTTCAGCTATGACCAAAGCCGCTTTAGGAATGCCTGTACAATAATCTTGAGTGGTCTCCAAATTAACTTGCGCTAAAACCTCACCAATTTTTTCCAAAACCTGCTCAGGCAAGTTTCTTAAATTTACATAAACAGGTGAAAGTGGCGCATCAATTTTTTCCTCATGAACTTTTAGGGCAAACTCTCCCTCTTCCTTGGCAAAATCAATTGGACTGGTGGGTCTTGTTCCTTGTTCCAGATAAAAAGTCCCATCTTCTTTGGTGCGTCTTCTGATAACTTTGGCTTCTATTTTGGTACTGAGCAACATATCAGCCAACTCTTGTTGGGATTTTGTTAATTTAGACATTTTTTAATATTTCCTGAATTTGACTGTGAAGAATTTGAGTCGCCTCTTTTGGGTTTTCAGAATCAATAATACTTCTTGAAGAACTAATTATTAATCCTTGTTTTTGGCTATTTAATCCGCTTTCCAGAGTTGCTTTTAAATCTCCGCCTTGGGCCCCTATTCCCGGTACTAAAATTGGCATATCTTCTACAATTTTTCTAACTTCTGCTAAATCTTGCGGGTGGGTAGCGCCTACAACCACTGCTAAATTTCCACTGGTATTCCAATCTTTAACATGTTCTGCAACAATTTGATAAAGTGGTCTGCCTTCAACTTGTAGATCTTGAAATTCTCCTGAATTGGGGTTTGAAGTTTTAACCAAAACAATAATACCTTTATCAACTCTATCTAAAAATGGCTGGAGCGAATCTTTTCCTAAGTATGGAGAAACAGTTACAGCATCAACCCCTAAATTATCAAAAATAGCCTTTACATATGCCTCGTTAGTGTTGCCGATGTCGCCTCTTTTAGCATCCAAAATAACAGGAATATCTGGGTGATTTTGGTGAATATAGTCGATTGTCCTTTTAAGGTTTTCCCATCCATCTGGAGAAGTCTCATAGAATGCTGATTGCGGTTTATAAGCTAAAACTAAATCAGAAGTTTGATCAATAATGGTTTTATCAAATTCAAAATTGCCGCGATCCAAACCAACACAGACAAATTTTCCCTGGTTCCATTTAGATTTTAATTTATCTATGAAGCTCACAAAAGACAATATATCACACCCTGTGGTATATTGTCTCTGATTTATGGAAAGAGTAATTCCCAACCTCAAACTATTCTTTATTTTAATTTTTTTAAGCTTTGCAATTTTTATACTGGATTTAAACAAGTTTCTGGCTGCCCCCAAAGGCATACTTTCTTTTGTCGCAAACCCAATCTCTTCAGTTTTTTACCAAACCGGTAAAAAAATCGGCCGCCAATTTTATTTTGTTTTTCAATCGCGTTTTGCTGCGCAGGAAAATAAAGCCTTAAAAGAACAAAACGGACAACTTTTATCTGAGAACGCTCTTTTGCGTAAAAAACTAGCTGAAAGCGAAGCACTAATTTCCCAAGAAAAACATTTGGATTCAACAATCTACAACATGATACCAGCCCACCCTATAGGTATTGGTAGATATTTAAAAATTGATAAAGGAATATCTTCAGGTGTGAAATCGGGTCAAGCTGTAGTTTTTAATGATAATTATGTGGGTAAGATTGTCCAAGTTTCGGAAAAAGCATCTTCTGTTCAATTCTTGAAAGATCCTGACTCCAAAGTGGCAGCTTTTTCCCAGGGCTTGGAAGGAAAGGCAAAAGGCGTTTTAATTGGCCAATTTGGTAGTGATTTAATGTTTGATAAGATACTTCATGAAGAAAAAATTAAGATTGGGGATTTGGTTTATTCGGAAGGAACAGAAGGATATTTACCTAGAGGTTTGATTTTAGGAAAGGTAATCCAAGTGATGGAGCGTGAAAATGAGGTTTTTAAACAAGCTAAAGTGCAATTAAATTTTGATGTTAGGGATTTGGAGTTGGTGTTTGTGATAGCGGAATAAAAAATGAAGACTTTAATGTTGATTTTAATATTTGTTTCTTTTATTCAATCAACCATTTTGCCGGTTGATTTAGTCTTAATGATTTTAATTTGCCGAAGCTATATAAGGCCGGATAAAAATAACTTATATTTGGCATTTGTTTTTGGTTTGATTGATGGTTTGTTAAATCTAACTACAATGGGGTTTCAAAGTCTGATTTATCTAATTTTGGTGGCTCTTACTGAAAGTTTATCAAAATCAAGGTTGGCGGGAAATCCTTTACTGATTGTTCCTTTGAGTTTAATTTTGCTGAGTGTAAATTACGTATCTTTATCGCTTTTGGGAGGTCAATCCATCCAGATTTTCCCAAAAGTGATATTTGAAGCTTTTTTATCCCTACCTATTTTATATATTGTGAGACTTTGGGAAGAAAGATTCATTGTGAGACGGGAAATAAAACTTAAAATGTAAAATGGCGCGTAAAAAAAGAACTTTAGGCCCAGCCTTTTTAGACAATATAGAAAAAGTATTTAAAAAAAATGCCCAAAAATCAAACAGGAGAGAAGTTGATTGGGAAGATTCCTTGTTGCCAAATTTTGATGCAAACTTTGGCATAAAGTATGCCCGTGATTCTTGGGTAACTCTTCCTTTTGCAATTGTTTGTTTAATCTTTTTTTTCATTATTTTCTTGCGTTTGTTTCATTTGCAAATTGTGGAAGGAAAATCAAACAGGGATTTGGCGGATGGAAACCGTATTCAAATTAGGGTTATTCATGCACCCAGGGGCGTAATTTTTGATAGAGACGGAAAAATTTTGGCCTCGAATTCACCGGCTTTTAGGTTGTTTGATAAAGCTTTGAAGAAAGCTAATCTAATCACTAGGGAGGAAGCCCTAAAGCTTGAAGTTAATAATGATCCAAAAGCAGCTAATTTAGAGGTGGATAATGTTAGAACTTACCCAATGGCTGAAAAAATAGCTCATGTTATTGGATATGTGGGTGAAATATCTGAGGAGCAATTGAAAAATGGGGAATATAAAAATTATCATCTGGGGGACAGGATAGGTCAATCAGGGATAGAACTGCAGTATGAAAAATTATTGCGTGGGATAGATGGAGGGGAAATTATTGAGGTTGATTCTAAAGGGTCAAAACTTCGGACTTTAAGACGAAATCCTCCTATCCCGGGCCAAAATATTCATTTAACAATTGATGCATCTTTGCAGGATAAAATCTATGAACAACTAAGTCTCACCCTCACAAAAAATAATAGCTGTTGTGGGGCAGCTATTGCCATGGATCCCTCAAACGGCCAGGTTTTAGCCTTAGTATCATTGCCTTCTTTTGACCCGAATGTTTTTACCACCAAATATAATGAAAATTCAATCGAACAAATCTTTTCCCAAAAAGACTCACCTATCTTAAACCGAGCTATTTCAGGTACTTATCCACCAGGCTCAACTTATAAAATAGTCTCATCCTTGGCGGCTTTATCATCCGGTAAAATTACTCCCTCAACGATTGTGGAAGATACAGGAGTGATACACCTTGGATCTTTTAGTTTTAGTAATTGGTATTTTTCGGAATATGGAAGGACAGAAGGATCTGTGGATTTGTTAAAAGCCATTCAAAGATCCAATGATATTTATTATTATTATGTTGGCCAAACCATCGGAGAAAAAGTTTTAGGAGAATGGTCCAGAAAAATGAATTTAGGAAGCAAGTTAGGTATAGATCTTTCAGGTGAATCAGTAGGACTGATTCCTTCTGATGAATGGAAGCGGGAAAATTTTGGGGAGGGTTGGTATCCGGGAGATTCCTTGCATATGGCTATCGGACAAGGATTTGTATTAACATCCCCTTTACAAATTTTAGGTATAACTTCCCTTATTGCGCAAGATGGAATTTTGTATAAACCCAAATTAGTCCTCACAAACTTTAAACCAGAAGTTATAGTCTCCAATATAACCACCCCAGACAGGATTCAAGTAATTAAGGAAGGTTTAAAGCTTGTGCCAAAACAAGGTGGAACTGCCTGGCCTTTTTTTACATTCCCAATAGAAACAGCAGGCAAAACCGGTACAGCAGAATTTGGAGATCCAAAAAACAGAACCCATGGTTGGTATACATCTTTCGCACCAGTTGATAAACCCAAAATTGTCTTAACAGTGTTGGTGGAAGGTGGAGGGGAGGGTTCAACTGTGGCAGCTCCTGTTGCCAAAGAGGCTTATCGCTGGTATTTTTCACCTGATAAAAATAACTTACTTAAAGACATTTATAATGTAGCTACAGATTCAGGCAGAACTTTGGGGGAATAAATGATTATCAACGAACCATACTTGTTGGCACTTCATTCCATCGATGGGTTAGGACCAATTAGGCTTAAGGCAATTTTAGATTATTTTCAGGATCCAAAATTGGCCTGGGAGGCAAATGGAGAGCAATTTTTAAAAATGGGGATCCCAAAAAATGTGGTGGATCTTTTTTTGGAAACCAGAAAAAAATTGGAACCGGAAAAATATGCAGAATATATTAAAAGCTGTGGAATAAAGTGGCTAACAATTTTTGATGATGATTATCCTAAATCACTAAAACAAATCTATGACCCGCCAACAGTTTTATATTATAAAGGTGAAATTTTACCAAGTGATAAAAATGCAATTGGTGTTGTGGGAACCAGAAAAATAACCGGATATGGGAAAGTGGTAACAGAGCAATTTACCAAAGGTTTGGTTGCAGCAGGTTTAACCATTGTTTCAGGTTTGGCCAGGGGAGTTGATAGTGAGGCTCACAGGACTGCCATTGAGCAGCAAGGCAGGACAATAGCTGTTTTAGGAGGGGGTTTAAATAATATTTTCCCGGCTGAAAACGTTGGACTTTCAGAAAAAATTGCCTCAGGGTATGGCGCAGTTATTTCCGAATTCCCTCCTGATTACCCGCCTGTGCCCGGAAATTTCCCTTCCCGGAATAGGATTATTTCCGGATTATCAAAGGCAATTTTGGTGACTGAAGCCGCTTTTGATTCAGGTTCACTGATTACTGCCAGGGAAGCAGCTGAGCAAGGTCGGGAGGTATTTGCAGTACCTGGTCCGATCACCTCAACTTTATCCCAAGGCCCGATCGACTTGATAAAAAAAGGCGCCAAAACAGTCACTGACCCTTCGGAGATTTTAGATGAGATGGGAATAAATCAAGTTCAAAGTTCAAAATTCAAAGTTCAAAATGAACAGGATTTGACAGAAGAGGAAAAACAGGTGCTTGAGGTTTTAGAGAGTGAAACAAGACATTTGGATGAAATAGGCAGAATGCTAAAGTATCCTTCATCTAAAATATCTGCCCTTTTACTAAAAATGGAGATTGAAGGATTGGTTCTAAGTTTGGGGAGCGGAAATTATTGTAAAGCCTAAGGGTACGTGATACTCTTTGAAGTAATATGCCCAACAGTAAAATTGCCTTACTAGTTCTATCAGTCATTTTGGTAACTTCTTATTTAACTTTGGCAATTTATTCAGGCTTACCTAAATCATTATCTAAACTGGAAATAGAGACAGCTGTAAATCAAGCAAGTCATTTATATAAACAGGAAAAAGCAAAGGGTAGGGATTTTTCAGACGGACCATGTTTATCAGATGCACTTTTGCCTGATTGGGTAGTGGATATTGTTCATAAGCCGAGAATTCCAACTGATGATCTACCGGAAAATCAGTGCCCAGGCTATTTGCAGGGAAGATCCAAACACTTTGTTGAATTGGATTTGCTTGGGAATGTGATAAGAGTAAAATGACAAGATGGAAAAATATTTTAAACTGCCGATACATTTAATAGAATTCTGGTACCCAGAAGGAATCGCCTTTTTTATAAAAACTTGGAAAAATTTGATGCTTTTTTTAGAGGAAGACTTGGCAGTTTCTTTGATGTGGAAGCTGTTATTTGTACCCCTTTTTCATGATTCCTCATATGTTGGTAAAGTTTTGAGTGTTTTATTTAGACTAGGAAGAATTATTATCGGAATTTTTGCTTTTACCCTAGCTTCTTTGGCGCTTTTAATGATTGCCATTTTTTGGTTTCTAATACCAATTTTAATGTTTGTTGATATGCCGAGTTTTTTGAATCCACTGTTCATCCAAATTAGCAAAGGATTCTTTTTAGGAGGTTTAGGGCTATTTTTAATTCATGTTTTTACCCATCCTCATAAAAAAGTTTGGTCAACCCAAAATCTTTGGCAAGCTTCTACTGTAAAAAAAGAAGATATTAACTTTGCCTATTTTCTAAAAAGCAAAGAGGTAATAGATTTATTGTCTAATTTAGAACTTGAACTTGACCATTTACCCAACTTTGAGATTAAAGATATAGATATTGTTGCAAAAAGAGCATTTGAACTGGCAAAACTTACAGGTAGTGAATATATAAATGCCCGGCATTTTTTTGTGGCCGCACTTGAAGAGATTGAAAATATAGATAACACTTTGCTTAAATTTGATTTAAAGTTGTCGGATTTTGTTGAATGTTTAAAATATTTGGAAAAGAAAAAAAATACCTGGCGCAAAGTTTTTATTTGGGATGAAGATTTTACAATCCGTCATTTAAAAGGGGTTAATAGAGGTTGGTTGGGAGCACCAACTCCGGTTTTAGATTTGGTCTCTGAAGATTGGACTAAAAAAGCGACATCAGAAGGTTTCCCAACCCTAATCCGGGAAAGCGGAGTTGTTTCAGAGGTAGCCCATATTTTATCCCAAGCATCGGGCAGAAATGTTATTTTGGTCGGTCCTCCTGGGAGCGGTAAATCGGCTTTAATAAAAGATTTAGCCAGGCAAATTGTGGGAGGAGATGCACCAGAGGCTTTAGCCACCAAAAGATTGGTCCTTTTGGACTTGCCGCGGCTTTTATCAGGTATGAAAACCCAAGGAGAGCTAGCTGATCGGGTTAAAACAATTTTTGAAGAAGTTGAATTTGCCCAAAATGTGATTATTGTGATTGAGGAAATTCAGGAATTTGGTTTGGGTGAGGCAGGGGGCAGCTTAAATATTTATTCATTAATGCAGCCGTATTTGGAGTCAGATACGTTTCAATTTATTTCTACTACTGAACCAGAAAGTTATTCCCATGTTTTAGAAAAAAATGGGGTATTTGCCAGGATTTTCCGTAAAATAGAATTGCCTCAGGCAAGCATAAATGACACTCTAAATATCCTGGAAGATAGAAGCATAGAAGAGGAGCGGAAAAATAAAATTAAAGTCTCATTTATTGCTTTAAAAACAACAGTTGAGTTATCGCAAAAATTTGTCAGAGATAGGGTTTTGCCTGATAGTGCAATCTCAGTACTTAAAGAAGCATTAACTGAATCTATAAATGGTTGGGTCACAAAAGATGTTATCAAAAAAGTTCTCTCCTCAAGAGTAAAAGTACCCATGATGGAAGTGGGAACAGCAGATAAAACCAGGCTTTTAAATTTGGAAGAGGAGCTTCACCAAAGACTTATTGACCAAGTTCAGGCTGTGAAAGTTATAGCAGATTCTTTAAGAAGGTCGGCCACAGGTTTATCTGAAGAAGGTAAACCAATTGGTTCATTTTTATTCGTGGGTCCAACCGGGGTTGGTAAAACAGAACTTGCTAAGACTCTGGCTCAAGTATATTTCAAAACAGATGGAGCTTTTATCAGATTTGATATGTCTGAATATCAAAATCCTGAATCAATTGTGAGATTAATTGGCGATAAGGGTGAAGGGGGGCTTTTAACAGAAGCTGTCAGATCAAGGCCATACGCACTTTTACTGCTTGATGAGTTTGAAAAAGCCAATGAAAAAATATTAACTTTGTTTTTACAAGTTTTGGATGATGGTAGATTAACAGATGGGGCAGGTAGGACTATTAATTTTGAAAATACCATAATTATTGCCACCTCAAATGCCGGATCCTTGCTGATTGCCCAAGGGCTGCAACAAGGTCAAACCTTAACTGAAATAGATGCTGTGGTGAATGCAGAGCTATTAAAAGTATTTAAACCCGAGCTTGTGAATAGGTTTGATGATATTGTTATTTTTAAACCTTTATCGCAGGATGATCTGCAAAAAATTGTCAAACTCAAAATTTCTCATTTGCAGTCTCAAATGAAAGCCAAAGGGTATTTGTTGGAATTTGATGAAGCTCTACTTTTGGAACTTGGAAAGAAAGGTTTTGACCCTGTTTTGGGTGCCAGGCCTTTAAGACGTTTGATTCAAGACACAATAGAGGCAAACCTTTCCAGGTTAATTTTAGAAAATAAACTTCAAAAAGGCATTTCTTTTAAGGTAGGAGTAGAAATCTTAGTATGAAGTATGCAGTATTGAGTATAAAGGGAATAGCTATTTTTGTTTTTTGCTTACTACTTACTACCAGCTACTTACTACCAACTACTTATGCTCAAACTAACTTGGATTCGGTGAATCAGAAAGTTTGCAATAGATTCGAGGAAGATATGGCAAAAATGGCTGCCATTATGGATGAACTTAGGGCTAGAAAAGGTATTACCGAAACCAGGGTAGCTTTTGGTGGATCAGATACCCCAATCAAATCTGCAGATTATTGGATTAATTTTGCAGCAGAAGCAATTGCATATCAGCGGGCCCAAAAATATACCTCCCAAGGTCAATTAAAGTCAGGTTTGGAAACCTTAAAAGGTAAAGTCTTAAAAGCCAAAGTAGAGGTGGGAAAGGCTTTAAATTCAAATGAATAAAAAATTCTTTATTATTTTAATACTAATTTTAATTTTAGCTGCAATATCCTGGAAATTTTTAAGTAGTTCCTCAAGCAAAGTTAGTTTTTCTACTCCCAAATTGGAAAATTCTCCTGTACCAACTGCCGTGCCTTCTGATGCCCCAAAAAGCTTTAAATTTAATTCCTCAACAGATTTAAAAAAAGAATTGGATAGCATAAATCCGGTTGTTTTAGAGAGTGATTTTAACTGAAAGTATTGACCATTCGGCAGGCTCATGGTTTATACTGAGCGAAGTCGAAGTATTGACAGTAAAGGTACAATTGTTGGCGCTAGATGGAAAGCAAATATGGATAATTTAGTAATTGTTGAATCACCAACCAAAGCCAGAACGCTCCAAAAATTTTTGGGGAGTAAATACCGAATAGAGGCTTCAATGGGTCATATCAGGGACTTGCCAAAAGGGGATTTTGGGGTTGATGTTGCAAAAAACTTTGAACCTCAATATGTAATTCCCCGCGATAAAAGAAAAAGAGTAAATGAGTTAAAAAAACTAGCTGCATCCTCAAGCGTTTTGTATTTAGCCACAGATCCTGACCGTGAAGGTGAAGCAATTGCTTGGCATATATCTGAATTACTTGGTAATTCAGAAGTTAAAAATTCAAAGTCAAAAGTCAAAAGTAAAGTAGTTAAAAGGGTAGTTTTTCACGAAATTACAGAAGAGGCGATAAAAGATGCTTTTGATCATCCTCGAGAACTTGATTTACAGCTGGTTAATGCCCAACAAGCCAGAAGAATTTTGGATAGACTGGTGGGTTATAAATTATCTCCTTTGCTTTGGAAAAAAGTCAAAAAAGGTTCATCAGCTGGTAGGGTTCAATCTGTTGCTTTAAAACTAATTGTGGAAAGAGAACGGGAAGTATTGGCATTTAAGGCAGTTGAATATTGGAGTATAGAGGCAGAACTTGAAGCTTCAAAAGATAAGTTTTTGGCAACAGTGATAGAAAAAGACAATAAAAAGTTGGAGGTTAAAAATCAACAAGAAGCAAATGAGCATGTTAAAAATCTGGAAAAAGGAGAATATGTTGTTAAAAAAGTTACCAAAAAAGAAGCCAGGCGTTATCCATATCCACCTTTTACCACCTCAACCTTGCAGCAAGGAGCAGCTAATAGATTAGGTATGTCTGCCAAAAAAACCATGATGCTTGCCCAGGCTTTGTATGAACATGGACTGATAACCTATATGAGAACTGATTCTGTAAATCTATCAGCCCAAGCAATATCTGCTGTTCGTGATTATATTGAAAGTTTTATTGGTAAATCTTATTTGCCTCAAACTGCCAGGGTTTTTAAATCCAAATCTAAAAATGCCCAAGAAGCTCATGAGGCAATCAGACCCACAAATGCCAAATTAAAAGCAGATGGGATAAATACTACCACAGGTTTAAATAGAGACCATATTAGACTTTATGATCTGATTTGGAAAAGGTTTGTGGCTTGTCAAATGAGTGAGGCTGTTATAGATCAAACAACAGTGGATACGGAGTCTGGTAGTTATCTGCTTAGGTCTCACGGATCAATAATAAAATTTGAAGGTTGGTTAAAACTATATGGTAAAGAAGCCGAGGAGGAGAAGGATTCTCCAGATGAAGGAGATGATAAAAAACAAGTTTTGCCGCCTCTTTCGGAAAACCAATCGCTTAATCTTTTAAGTTTGTCTCCAACCCAACATTTTACCCAACCTCCACCTAGGTTTAATGAGGCATCCTTGATTAAAAAGTTGGAAGAATTAGGAATTGGCCGTCCTTCAACCTATGCCCCGATTTTATCAACCATCCAAGATAGGTTTTATGTTGAACGGATTGAACGGAAATTTGTCCCCACGCAACTCGGATTTACTGTTTGTGATTTTTTAATCGAATATTTTCCGGAGATTGTAGACTATTCATTTACAGCCCAAATGGAGGATAATCTTGATGAAATATCAAGAGGTGAAAGAGTTTGGCAACCAGTTTTAAAGGAGTTTTATACTCCTTTTGAGAAAAAAATCGAGGAAGTTGAGGCAACAGCTGAAAAAGTAAAAATGGAGGTTGAGTTGGCTGGTAAGCAGTGTCCTGAGTGCGGCAAGGAATTAATCATTAGGGTTGGAAAATTTGGCAAGTTCTTGGCCTGTTCAGGTTTTCCTGATTGTAAACATACAGAATCATTGGAAGAAAAAGTAAATGCTAAATGTCCTGATGATGGCGGAGATATTGTAGTTCGAAAAACTAAAAAAGGTAAAACTTTTTATGGTTGTAAAAACTGGCCAAATTGCAAATTTGCTTCCTGGACAAAGCCTAAGGAGAGTACCGGTGAGCAACCAATTCCAAAAAAATGATGCTTGCAAATAGTGCCTAAATTTAGTATTATGATGAGGGCCGAAAAAATCCTCGTGTTTTTAGTAAATCCCCCAAATTAGTAAGTACCAAGAACTAAATAACAAGTAACAAATAGTTTTAACTATTGATAATTGTTTGGAAAACTTGTAAGTTGATGCTTGGAATTTACAAAAATTATGAAATACATTTTTGTTAGTGGTGGTGTAATAAGTGGTATTGGAAAAGGCACAACAGCTGCCTCGATTGGTTTCCTCTTAAAATCTGCAGGATACAAAGTTGCTCCTATAAAATTTGAAAATTATCTCAATTTAGATGCAGGTACCATAAACCCTATTGAACATGGAGATCCATTCCTCTGTGAAGATGGAACAGAGGCAGATATGGATATTGGAACTTATGAAAAATTCTTAAATGAAGACATGGGCAAAGAAAACTTTGTCACTATGGGTAGAATTTATCAAACAGTCATAGACCGTGAGCGCAGATTTGAATACAACGGTGAAGATGTTGAAGCAATTCCTCATTTAACCAATGAAATTATTGACAGGATTAATCATGTAGGAAAAGTTAAAAAAGCAGATATTGTCATCATAGAATTGGGGGGAACAGCTGGTGAATATCAAAATGTTTTTTACTATGAAGCCTCCAGGATTATGACTTTGAAAAATCCAGGTGATGTTGTCCATATTCACGTAAGCTATGTCCCAACACCCTCTCATTTAGGAGAACCAAAAACTAAACCAACTCAACTGTCTGTCAGAACCTTAAATTCTTTGGGAATTCAGCCTGATTTTGTTATTACCCGCTCTGAGAAATATTTAGATCAAAGAAGAAGGGAGAGATTTGCTCTTTTTTGCAACATGAGACCAGAAGACATTATCTCAAACCCTGATTTAGAATCTGTTTATGAAATTCCTTTAGTTTTGCACAAACAAGGAACAGATGAGAAGATTTTACAAAAACTCGGTTTAGAGGTAAAAAAACCTGATATAAAAGCTTGGGAGCAATTGGTTGAAAAAATCAAAGCTAAAAAAGAAAAGTCAGTTGAGATTGCAATTATTGGTAAATATTTTGGTACAGGGGATTATCAGTTAAAAGATTCTTATGCCGCCCTTTTTGATGCTATAGATCATGCCTCTTATGAGGTAGGGGTTGAAGTTAAAACTAAATGGATAGATGCAGAAAAAGTTGAAAAAGAAGGAGTAAAGGTGATTGGTAAGCCTGATGGAATAATTGTACCAATTGGTTGGGGTGAAAGAGGATCTGAGGGTATGATAACTGCTGCAGGTTATGCCAGAGATGAAAAAATTCCCTATTTAGGTTTGTGCTACGGGATGCAGCTAGCTGTTGTTTCATTTGCGCGGGATGTATTAGGGTTTAAAGATGCCCATACTGTGGAAGATGCTCCTAAAACCTCTCACCCTGTGGTGCATTTAATGCCTAAACAAAAAGAATTTATGGAAAATCGGGCTTATGGAGGAACCATGAGGCTTGGAACTTGGGATGCCATGGTAAAAAAAGGTACAAGGGCCTTTGAGATTTACAAGAAATATAAGGGGATGAAAAATGATAAAGGCTTAACTTCTGAACGTCACAGACACAGATATGAGTTTAATAATAAATATGCTAAAGATTTTGAGGATAAAGGTTTGGTGATTTCAGCCAGGTCTGTTATTGAGAATTTGGTTGAGATAATTGAGCTACCTGAGAGTGCACATCCTTTTTATATAGGAACCCAAGGTCATCCTGAATATAAATCAAGACCACTTTCTCCTCACCCATTATTTTTAGAATTTATCAAAGCTACTTCAAAAAAATGACTAAAGGCCAACTCGTTGCAGTTGAAGGAATAGATGGTTCAGGTAAGACTACTCAAATTGAGCTGCTCATAAAATATTTAGTAGGCAAAAATATTTCCTTTGAAGTTATATCTTTCCCCAGATATGAAGATAATCTTTACGGTAACTTGATTAAAAGATACTTGAGTGGGGAGTTTGGTTCAGTTATTCAAGCTAATCCCTATTTGATGGCTTTGACTTATGCATCTGACAGGGGCTTGGCAAAACCCTTGATAGAAAATTGGTTAAATGAAGGAAAGCTAGTTATTTTAAACAGGTATGTTTCCTCAAGTAAAGCTCATTTATCAGCCAATTTACCTGAAGACAAAAGGGAAGAGTTTATGAATTGGATAGAAAAATTGGAGTATGAAACAAATAAAATGCCAAGAGAAGATTTAACAATTCTTTTGAATGTTGATCCCAAATCAGGATATAAAAATGTTGAAGGTGGAATAAAAGATATTCATGAAGATAGTATTAAACACTTGGATGAGGCTTTTAAAATTTATCTGGAATTATCAAAGGCAGAGGATAATTGGAAAGTTGTTGAATGTATGAGGGAGAAAAATCTAAAAAGCAAAGAAGACATCCATAAACTGGTAGTTGAAATTGTTAATCCATATTTGGTAAGTTAGAACAAACCTATAATTTATGTCAGATAAAATAAAAATACAACTTGGGTCAATTGCAGCTTTGGTAATTGTTGCCCTAAGCTTGCTTCTGTCTCAAAATTCTACTCCTGATGCCCCTCCTTTATTTGGCTTAAAAAGAGTTCAAGAAAACGTATTTTTGAAATTAAAATCAAATCCAGATCAAAAATTTGAATATATGCAGACTTTGTTAAACAGACGTTTGGAGGAATTGGGCAGTCAGGTTAGAAGAGAGAGTTATGGTTATATTTTGCCTTCAGCTTCCAGATATTCAACTTTAGCAGGGCAACTTACTGAAATGGCACTTGTTTTAAAAGATAAAAACAAAGCAAGCTCTTTAAAGGAGCAATTTGCAAATCATCAAAAGGCACTGCAGCAAATATATATTGTGTATCCTAAAAATACAGAAAATGTTGAATATAAATACATAGAAGATGACATAAACTATTTGAAAATTTATTCTGATAAATTAACTCAAATTAAGTAATTATTTGTTTCTTACACCCCACAGTTGTATAATCCTATAGCAAAGTATGATTATTGCAAAGTTTGGTGGTACATCTGTTAGTTCATACGCCCGGATTTTAACAATTTGCCAAATTGTTAAAGAGCAAAAAGCTAAAGACCCAATCATTGTGGTTTCGGCTTTAAGTGGGATGACAGATCTTTTATTATCTCTCCCTTTTACACCTGAATATAAGGTTAAAATAGAACTTTCAAGATTGCGTTCCATCCATAAGGACCTAATAAATCAGGTGTTTAAAAATATCGAAACGCAAAAAAAGGTTCAGGATTTTGTAAATGAAAAAGTGGTGGAACTCTCAAGTCTTGATTTGAAAAACTCCAGTAAAAAGAGTTTGGATAAACTGGCATCATTTGGTGAGATTATGTCATCTTATATTATTTCTGAAGCTTTAAATCAAAAAGGGATTCAATCTATCCCAGTTATTGCAACTGATTTGATTGTAACAAACGATAATTTTGGCTCAGCAGAGTTCATCCTAAAGCCTACAGAAAGAAAGGTTAAGAAGGTTTTAAATCCTTTAGTCTTTAAAAAAATAGTGCCTGTTGTGACTGGTTTTATCGGTTCAACTGTAAAAGGTGATGCAACAACTTTAGGCAGAGGAGGTTCTGATTATTCTGCCTCAATTATTGGACTTTGTTTGAAAGCTTCAGAGATTCAAATCTGGACTGATGTTGATGGAATATTCAATGCTGACCCAAAACTTATAAAAAAAGCCAAATCTTTACCAGCTGTGTCTTTTAGGGAAGCAGCAGAACTTGCCACATTTGGTGCTAAGGTTTTACACCCAAGAGCGATCCGCCCAGCAATTAAAATGGGAATTCCGGTTAAGGTTTTAAATACCTTTAACCCTAAAGGACGAGGTACTTTAATTGTTAAACGTACAATTAATACAAATAAAATTAAAGCCATCTCCTATAAAAGAAAAATAACTTTGGTAAACATTTATTCAACCGAAATGCTTTTACAAAAAGGATTCTTGGCAAAAGTTTTTTCAATCTTTGCCAAAAATAATATATCAATTGATTTGGTTTCGGTTTCAGAAGTTTCAATATCTGTAACTTTAGACAATAAGGATAACTTGCAAAATGCCATATTAGAATTATCCAAATTTGCCAAAGTAACCCAAGTTGATGATTTAGGGATGGTTTCCTTAATTGGCGGAGGGATTAGTGATTCAACCCAAAACATTAAAAATATTTTTAATACTTTAGATAAACAAAGGATTTTGGCTAAAATGGTCTCTTTGGGTGCAACAAACATTAATATCAGTATAGTTTTGCAGTCCAAACATGTGGAAAAAGCAGTCAAGTCTTTGCATAAAGCCTTATTACAATTATAATCAACTTATGAAAATAGCACTTGTAGGTTTTGGAAAAATGGGGAAAGAAATAGATCGCCTTGTTAAAGAGGAGGGTACTCATGAAATTGTCTCAATAAGTTTGGCGCAAAATGATGGGATTTGGGATTTGGAAGGTTTAAAAAAAGCAGATGTAGTTGTGGATTTTACCTCACCAGAGGCAACCTTGGAAAATATTAAAAAAGTCTCATCTTTGGGTAAAAATATGGTTATTGGTACTACAGGTTGGAATAAAGATTTAATGAAGGTTGAAAAAATTGTTCAAAAAACTGGTATAGGACTTATTTATGGAGGAAATTTTTCAATTGGAGCCAACATCTTTTTTAATGTTGTAGCTTATGCTTCTAAGTTGTTTTCTAAATTTGAAGACTATGATGTTTACGGGTATGAAATACACCACAGCGCAAAAAAAGATAGCCCATCTGGTACTGCTTTAACCATTGCCCGGCAAATTACGGACAATTTTCCGCTTAAAAAAAATGTGCAGACAGATAAGCTAAATAGACAAATCCAAAAAAGTGAGTTACACTTTGCCTCAATCAGAGGTGGAAGAAATCCTGGTTTTCACCAGGTAGTATTTGATAGTCCTGCTGATTCTGTGACTTTGAATCACCAAGCTCATAGCAGAGCAGGTTTTGCCAAAGGTGCAATTTGGGCAGCAGAATTTATAAAAGGCAAAAAAGGTTTGTTTGAGTTTAGTGAGGTGTTATAAACAAGTTAGCGATAACGGGCTTATCTAAAAATGAAAAACATTAGATTTTTCGGTTCAATACCTGCCATTGTCACTCCTTTTAAAAAAAACGGGAGTTTGGATTTACCTGCTTTAAAAAGATTGGTTAAGTATCAACTTGATGGTGGAATTGATGCCATAGTCCCTTGTGGGTCTACAGGTGAAGCTGCAACTTTAACTGATGAAGAATATGCAACTGTCATAAAAACCGTTGTAACTTTAGTGAATGGAAAAATTCCAGTAATTGCTGGAGCAGGATCCAACAATACCCAAAGGGCAATTTATTTTTCTAAAATTGCCAAAAAAATGGGGGCAGATGCGCTTTTGCATGTCACCCCTTTCTATAACAAACCAACCATAAATGGACTAATTGCTCATTTTAAAGCAATCTCCAAAGCAGTTGATCTGCCAATTGTTTTATACAATGTTCCTGGTAGAACCGGTTCAAATATATCTCCTGTAAACATTATTAAGATTGCAAGAGAAGTACCTGCGGTAAAAGCTGTTAAAGAGGCGTCTGGTTCTATTACCCAAATGATGGATATAGTTTCAGAAGTTTTAAAAAATGGGCCCAAGGATTTTGCAGTTTTGTCAGGTGATGATGCATTTACCTTACCCTTAATTGCAGCTGGAGGCCATGGTTGTATCTCAGTTGTTTGCAACGAAGTTCCAAAACAATTTTCCGAAATGGTGCATCTTGCTTTGGAGGGGGATTTTACAGAGGCAAGAAGGTTGCACTATACACTTTTAGATTTAATGAATATTAATTTTGTGGAATCAAATCCAATCCCTGTAAAAACAGCACTTTCTTTAATGGGAATAATTGAGGCAAATTTTAGATTGCCTTTAGTAAGTTTAGAGGATAAAAATAAACCAGCAATAGAAAAAATCCTCAAAGACCTAAAACTGATATGAACAAAATACCAGTTGGGGTTATAGGTGCAACCGGC
>ORMF011260006.1_pt1 | contig 45248 bp, 44 predicted proteins | sample 1779871 | NCBI WGS metagenome assembly ORMF01 (sample SAMEA104232316, study PRJEB22302) | groundwater metagenome | biome: forest; feature: aquifer; material: groundwater | place: USA | collected 2011-08-07 | depth 5.4 m
CGACACGAATTATATAGTGTGCTTCATGGGTACGCTTCACTTCTTTTTCAAATGTGCTCCATTCAGAAGCTCATGTGATACACTTAAGTCGATTTCACGAGGAATTAAATCAAGTGGTTCGATGGAGACAAAGTTTCTCCGAAAGTTTTATATTCGAACTGGTGCTACAAGCGGGGGCGTCGGGGTTCACGGCGCCCTCGCGTGGCCCACGTACCGACCCGCCGAGCCGATTAGCCAGCCCTTGATCGATGTTTAGTTTTGTCCTATCCTCAAGTAATACAAGGACTTCCATAGATTCTTTTGAGAAATTAATTCTACCGATAGTTCTTTTTATGAAAGGAAGTATTTTATATCCTTCTTATAAATCTTCGCAAACTTACAAAGCTGAATGGCGTCGAGCCTGTACTGCCCGGCTTCTACCTTTGATATGAAGGTCTGATCTTTTTTAAGAAGCTTTCCCACCACCACCTGATGCAAACCACATTCAAGCCGCGCTTTCTTTAGCTTTTGAACGAGGCGCTTATATTCTTTGGAGTAGAGTGTCTTTGCCATATGAGTATGCTACCTTAGAATATTATATATTCTAAGTTAGCATGTTATGCTATCCTATATTCAGATTAAAGGAGGCAGTTTATTCATCTGGTGCGGCTTTGTATTGGAATTATATTCAGCACGGCTCTGCTCGTGCTTGAGATTTTAATTTTCTTCATGAAAAAAATTAAGGTGCTCATTGAGAAATTGTTTTATACTGTGCTTCGAATAGCAAAGCTTTAACCTCTCATCATTACGAGCGCTCGAATCCCACCACACCCTTAGCGCCCAAGTAGTCCAGCAATCTGGATGAAAGAACTAAAAAATAAAAAAGCGAAATCATCCTATTACGGGATGATGACCTAGTCAGCGGGAAATCGTGTATTCAATGGTTTGTACGATCTGTTTATAAGGGGGAAATAAAATGAAAAAATGCGCTGTGTATACGAGAGTGTCGACGACCATGCAGGCAGAGGTTGAATATAACTCCTGCGAGGCTCAGAAGGATAGGATTTTGTCCTACATCAAGAGCCAGGAAGATTTGGAATTTTTTAAAGTATACTCTGATCCCGGATTTTCAGGGGGTGATCTTGATAGACCGGCTTTAAAAGAGTTATTAAGGGACATCCAAGAAAAAAAGATTGATGAGGTATTGACGTACAAGATCGATAGGCTGACAAGATCATCGAAGGATTTTTATGCCCTGATTGATCATTTTGAGAAACACAACGTCTCTTACGTTTCCGTCACGGAAAGATTTGACACCTCTTCCCCATCCGGAAGGCTTCTTCGAAATATCATGCTTACCTTCGCGCAATTCGAGCGGGAGATGACTGGCGAAAGAATCAAAGACAAGCTGGAACAGAGGGCAATTAAAGGTCTTTATAACAGCGGGCCCTGCCCATTTGGTTATAAGAGGGTGGATAAGAAACTTGTCAGTGATAAGCCGTCTGCCCGAACGGTAAAAGAGCTTTATGAGCTTTTTATTCAATCGAGATCATTTTCCAAAGTCATGGCCTTTGCGAAAGAAAATTTCCTAAAGAACCCCAGGAATAATAAACTTATTAGCGCGCATGGGGTTTACCGGATTTTAAGGAATCCCGTCTACATCGGAAAAGTTCACTGGAATGGAAAATATTTTAATGGAATTCATGAACCCATTATTTCAAAAGAATTATTTGATGAAGCCCAAGGGCTGACAAAGGAAAGACCAAAAAAGAAAGCCCTGCATAAGAATTATTATTTATCGCGACTCATCAAATGCCAAGTATGCGGTTCTTCTATGACGAACACGTTCACGAACAAAAAGAAAAGAAGATATTATTACTACAAGTGCATCAAGGTCGTGAAAGAAGGGAAGGCGGCTTGTTCTTTGAAAGAAGTGAACGCGGAAAAGCTTGAAGAGTTTCTTGTAGAAAATCTTGAGAGAATTTCAAATGATAGAAACTATATAGAGTCTCTTGCCTTCAAAATGCTTCGTAAATCTCCTGGCAGTCGGGGATTCGAACCCTCGGATCAATACGAAAAAAGCTACACGGACAAGGTCATACAAGTCCTTCACAGGTTCGGTTCTGACTACAAAAAAGGATCTGCGCTTGAAAAAGCTTTGGTCATAAAAAGAACTATCCATAAAATTAATTTCTCGAAAGACTTTATGGAAGTCATTGTATTACTTGAGGATAGGACAGATTTAAAGCTGACTAGTGAGTTGTCTAAGCGGTTTTGGGGGTCACTCGGCACGACACGCGAGGGCGCCGTGAACCCCGACGCCCCCGCTTGTAACACTCAGTTCGATACTTCAGTATTACGGAGAGTCTGGGATTCGAACCCAGGAACCCGTTTTACCAGGTTAACCACTTAGCAGGCGGTTGCATTCGGCCTCTCTGCCAACTCTCCAAAACTCGGCGTGATGTGGAACTAAATAATAGCGGCTCAAGTAACTTCGTTCAATCTTTATTTCTGGCGCTCTTGAATGGCACGGACGATCTTGGTTACGAGATTTCTAGGTGTGAGTCGCACGGAAAAGGCGATCGCCTTATTCTTGAGGCCTGGGATCACGACGGTTTTTCCACGCATCAGGCCCCGGTAGCCTTCCTCCGCGACACGTTTTGCGTCCATGATCAAGCCGCCGCTCACAAGGCGTGTTCCTTCAATATCTGCTCTTTTTTGGAAACCAGTTCTTGTGGGCCCCGGGCAAAGCGCCGTGATCGTCACGCCTGTTCCTTTTAGCTCATTGGCCAACGCCTCTGAAAATGATAAAACATAAGCCTTTGACGCATAATATACCGCCATCAAAGGACCCGGTTGAAACGAGGCTGTGGAGGCAACGTTCAAAATCCTTCCCCATTTATTTTTGATCATGCCTTTCAAAAATAATTTTGTCAGATGCGTCAGCGAAGCGATATTTAACTGGATCATGCGAAGCTCAGTTTCAAGATCTGTTTGGTCAAAAGTCCCATAATTTCCAAAACCGGCATTGTTGACCAGTAGTTCGATAGAATGGGTGTCTGTCTTGAGCTCTTGAAATACTTCTTGCGGAGCATTTGATTCGGATAGGTCCTTTTCTATGGTCTTCACGAAAACGCCGTATGTTTTTTCAAGCTCCGCCTTCAATGGCGCAAGACGATCCCCGCCTCTGGCCACCAAGATCAGCCCATAACCGTCTTTTGCGAATAATTTAGCCAACTCGTACCCTATACCGCTCGTGGGGCCGGTGATCAGTACCGTCCGGTTCACGGAATATTACGAACTTTCTTGAATTTTAAACTAAATAAAATAAACATCAAGATCAACGCGCCAAGCGTCACCGTGGACAGCACCTCACATTGATACTGCAATTTATCTCCGACGAGGGATTCGCTGCCACCGCTGGTTAGGACAAAAGCAAACGTCATTAAGGTAAGTAACCACTTATGCTTATGTGGGTCATTTTTTAACAAATAATAAACCAGCAACATATAAACAAAAATCAAACGAATATACTTAAAAGTCCAGGCATTCGGGCTAAATAAAGCCATCCCGATAAATAATAAGGCGTATTCAACCGCGTTCGGACGAACCAAACCCGCTCGCGGGAGAATCATGAATAAATAAATCAACGCGCTTAAAATCAAACTGACGATCAAAGTCCAATGAAATGACCATAACGAAAAACTATGAACAATGTTTTGATAAGGTGAGTCTTTCATGAATGAACGTAGAATGAAAGAGTGTAAAGACTGATTTTTATAATCTGTCCAAGAACCTCTATCGAGCGATGTTTGGCTGATCGATGGAAGCCAATGGGCTAAGGTGTCCGATTCCTTATCCCATCCGGTGTAAACCGCCGGAAGAATACAATAAAATGCCGCAAACAGAATCGTGAATAAAATAGCCTTGTATTTCCGCTTAATCAAAAAGTAAGGGATAAAAATAAACGACATATATTTAAACATCAGTGAAAGCGCAAACAGTGCGCCGCCTAAAATATTTTTTCCTTTTTCAAAACAAGTGAGGCCTGATACAACCAAAGCCATTATGATGAAGCTGACCTGGCCGGAGTCAAAGACTCCCAACACAAAACGAAAACTTAATATAACCGGTAGAATGTAAATCCATAGATTTTCCTTAAAAGAAATATCACCATTCACGATCAGTTTTTTTGAAAAAACAAGCACGATCCCCAGCGAAATAAAACTCACGATAAAAAAAATCGCGCCGGCTGTTTTCAAAGAGAATAGCGAAAGAGGGCTCACCAAGAATGCAAATACCGGAGAATATTTGAACGGCGTGATCGATTGATCGGGACGGTCATAGAGGTCCGCTCTTTCAACAAACCGCTGAGCGGTTACATAATACACTTGGAAATCATTATGCCTGCTTGCAGTCCTGTCTAAATGTCTGATAAAGAGCACGACGAAGCTTAAACCAATAAACAGCCAGACAATGTAATTTTTATACTTGGTCAAATTAACTTACCTTAATTAATTACAAACACCAGCAGAGAGGCAAAATCCGGACGCGTTTGCAGCCAATTCGAACCGCCTCTGAGATCAATGTCATCATAAGAATTCCGTGGATCCAGCTCGTCTCTTTATACCAAAAAATATCACAAAAGGTAAGCGGATTGTTTCGAATGGACGTTAAGACAACTTAAAGTTGAACCTCGATATTACTTAGCGTTTACTCGTTTTCCTTTGGAACGCTTCGGGTATTTGGCAGCTACCCATGCCAAAAAAAGAGCTTCTGCGATCAGATAATAAATAACCCATACGATGCCGCCAGAACCACGACCGTAGCTGTGAAGGCCGCGGCCAAGCACAAAGTTCACCCCGTACCAAGTCATCAGTACGAAAAGAAATCCCAGCACCGCGCTCATCGCCAGAGCAAAATAGTCAATCAGCTTAAAGTGATAAAGATGAACAATGATCAGATATCCGAGAAACGTGATCAAGGCCCATGTTTCCTTCGGATCCCAACCCCAAAAACGTCCCCAGGATTCATTGGCCCACACGCCGCCCAGAAAAGTACCCACGCCAATTAAAAAGGTCCCGATCTGTATGGTTCGATAAATATTATCCGCAGAATTTTCTTCTTCTTTTTTCGTAAGTTTTTTTCGAAGCCCAAGGATCAAGTGGCGATGTCCCAGCCCCATGGCCAATCCAAACACGCCATAACTTGAGACAATCGTCAACACGTGGATCGTGAGCCAATAATTGCTTCTCAAAACCGGCACAAGCACTTCGAGACTCGGGTCGATCGGCAGCAGGTTTCCATAGATCATGATCACCGCGCTAATCAGGCAACCCACCGAAGCGAGTGCGGTTTGGCGACGAAACAATGAAAATAGGGACGCGATCACCATCAGTATCCAGTTCATGTATACGACGGATTCGTACATGTTGGATACCGGAGGCCTTTTCAGGATCAGAACGCGAAGCGCCAATCCCAAGGTATGAAACGAAAGCGCCAGCACCACAAGCACTAAACCTGACGACGTGATCCACCGCTTTTTCTTTAATAGGCTCAGGAAAACAAACGCGCCCAGATAAAAAATCCATGCCCATTGGAACGACCGCGCATTTTGATAGAAAACTTCAAGACGGATCTTTTGAATAAATTGTCCAGATGTCCTTTGATGGACGTTTTGATTCCATTCAAGGATTTTGTTTCTTAGTTCCTGAATATTTCTATCACGGATAAGCCGTAAAATTTCTCCAAATCGTTCACCTTGTTCGGCCTCTGACAGGGCTTGCCACGATTCCCCTTGGTCTGGAGGAACGACCGTTAGAGATTCCCAAGCGGCTAATTTTTTGACCTCGACCATTTGCGCATAAAGGCTTTCAGCTTTTTGTTCGACAAGAGTCGGGCGAAGGTCCTCGTCGCGTTTGCCTTGTGCGCTTTTAGCCAGTTGAATGATCCGGTCCAAAGAGGGCAAAATTTCTTCATAAGAAAAGTAGGCTCGCTCTTCTGAAAAACCTAGCTCGTGGCGCAACGCTTTATTGTTTATCTTGATCCATACGATTTTTTTGACGTTTTCAGGATTAGCGGCAGCTTCCAAGACCGCTTGGCTGGCAGATTTGCCTTGCCATGTACTCTTTTCGCAGATCAGATTTAATGTTTCGGAAGCAAAAGATTCAAAAGACTTCACTTGGCCATTGTGCTGAATTGGAATAGTTTTGGCTTCATCAGGAAAGTTGCTGGCTTGGCTCACGCCCGAAGACAGTGCCAGAGATAAGAAACAAAAGATGAAAGCCATCGATGATCGCACGAACAATTTTTGTCTCATTTTGCCCCTACAAATATTTGAACGACGACAGCGGTTTAACGAAAAAAACGATCAAAATACCCAGGAACGTGATGCAAGCGCCGGTATAAATAAAACGAATACCCGGGTTTTTAGCGATTGTGAAGATCGACCCCTCGCCATGATCGGGGTCCTGGTAATAGGACGATTGGAAAATACGATACCCCTTATAATCCAGGGGTTTATTCATACTGATTGTTTTTTGGATCACCGTATTTTCAGCAGCGTCCTCCAAAACCACGTCACTCTCAAAAGACATCGCGTTTTGCGTGGAGGGATAGTCTACTTTTCTAAAATCTTTTAGCGTCACCGTAAAAGGAAGGTGACGATTTTTTTTTCTGACAGCAAGCGTCATGCCATCCAATGGTTTCTCGAGCAGCAAAGGCTCATCCTCCCAGAGCCATCCCTGCCAGAAAAGTTGGTCATTCTTCGATAGAGAAACGCTGGCCGCTAAATATCCTTTGCCTTCGCCGGTTTTTTGTATAGATTCGTGGACAAGTGCATGAGATAAAAGTTGATGAACCGTGAAGCGGAAGTCCATCCATCCGGTTTCATAGGTTTTCCCTTCCGACAATTCCCCTTGTTCAGTCGATTTGGATGAGCGCGATACATAGAACCAGCGGCTGCCATCCGTGGAAATGTTGAGCGAAGGACCAGTGGATACAGCCGGTTGGCTGCCTGCGGGAAGCTGGATCTGGGGATGGAGATCGGCGATTTTATCCTTGGATCGGCCGTGCATCGATTCAAAATTCGGGAAAAGAGAGAAAAAAATCACATGCTCTTTTTTCCCCTTGCCATCGAGAAGATCAAATTCTACCGCGGGGTTAGAAGGATTTTCGGAAACGTTCGTTAATTTGTTATTTTCTCCGACTGTCGCGTGCGGGTAAAAGAACAAATTTTGAATTTTAAGTCCGGAAGAATCGAGTGGGATATCCGCCTTGTGCGGAACGGAAAGATCGATGGAAACGGTTTGGCCATTCTCCGGTAACTTTAAAATTAACATGGGACTCTTCGGAGATCCTTGAGATGATTCCTGAGCTTTTACTTCTGGCAAAAAACGCGTAAGCGAGATGGTTGCCGGGCCCATCGACATACGGTTGGAGTCCGGTTGGAATGGATTATTTTCGACAAGCCAAAATTTCTCCTTAGCGCCGACTCGTTGGCTTTCCAACGACAGCTCGACCGCCGCATTGGCCGGCATGCCGGCGCCGCCATCTTTAAACTGCATGTTCTTCTTGGCGTTTGGAAATACATGCTCGACGGATAACTTGAGCCCCGGCTCCATAGGTTCCAAAGCGATGGGCCCCAAATTTTCCCGAAGGTTCAGTTGAATGGTTCGCGCCGGATCACGCTGTACGGTCACTGCGTAAGTATTTTGAAGAAGATGGGAACTTTTTTCTCCTTCAAGCAGCGCCATTTGTCCATCGACTCCCCATAAACTGGACATCAAGGAACCAGCGAGGAGTATAAGAATTCCCATATGCGTCACGATAAATCCCGTGTGTTTTTTCTTATAAGGAAAGCGTGTGAGCGCGGAACAAAAAATATTGGCCGCTAAAAACCCCAAAAATACGTCAAACCACCCGGCTTGATAAAAAATCTTTTGCGCGAAAGGAGTGCCATATTTTGATTCGAGACTGGTAGACGCTATCAAAACGATCACCAGCGAAGCGATTAGAAAAATTGCAAAATAAAGTGAACCTAGGAATTTAATAATTGTTTTCAAGGGGTCTTATTTTTTAGATATTATTGTAAAATCCTGGCGGAAGGGAGAGGATTCGAACCTCTGGAAGCCTTACGGCTTCAGCAGTTTTCAAGACTGCCGCATTCAACCACTCTGCCACCCTTCCAAAAGGTTTTTCCGCCAAATGAAGCGGCGGACTCGTCCACAAATCGCGCCATTTGCGATGGACTCGCTGCGATTTATGGCGAGCAAGACCGCCGCAATCCCTGCCCGCCAGAGTTTTGTGGCGGGGACCTCTCCCAATGCGATTATTTTTTGATCACCGTTTGTCCGCCCATGTAGGGCCTTAGGACTTCCGGGATTAATATTGAGCCATCGGCGTTTTGAAAATTTTCCAGGATCGCGATCATCACGCGCGGCAGCGCAACGCCGGAGCCGTTCAACGTATGGACAAACTCCGTCTTGCCGGACTCTTTTTTCTTATAGCGAATATTCGCTCGGCGCGCCTGAAACGCCTCAAAGTTGCTCACCGACGAGACCTCAAGCCAGCGGCCAAGGCCCGGCGCCCAGGCTTCGATGTCGTAACATTTTGCCGCGGCAAAACCCATGTCGCCGCTGCAAAGCTGCATCACGCGATAGGGGATCTCAAGAAGTTGCAGGATTTTCTCGGCGTCTTTTAATAATTTTTCGTGCTCCTCATAAGAGGTCTCGGGTTTGCAGAATTTTACAAGCTCCACCTTGTCAAACTGGTGGATACGAACCAGGCCTTTGGTATCTTTACCATAAGACCCCGCCTCCCGGCGAAAACAAGGCGTATAAGCCGTGTATTTCAGCGGCAGGTCCTCTTCTTTTAAGACCTCGTCTCGATGCAGGTTAGTGACGGGGACCTCGGCCGTAGGAATAAGAAAAAGATCGTCATCCTTTAACCGGTACATATCCTCCTCAAATTTTGGCAATTGGCCTGTGTTGGTCATGCTCACGCGATTCACCAGAGACGGCGGCCAAACCTCAATGTACCCGTGATATTGAGTATGCCGGTCAAGCATGAAATTGATCAACGCCCGTTCCAATCTGGCTCCCATCCCATAATAGAGCGCAAAACCACTGCCGCTGATCTTGGCAGCTCTAGCCGAGTCTAGGATACCAAGCGCCTGTCCTAGGTCGGTATGCTCTTTAGTCTTAAATTCAGCCTTTTTTGGCTTCCCCCAGGCCAAAATCTCTGTATTTTTTGTATTATCAACCCCACTTTTTACTGAATTATGAGGTAAATTTGGGATTATATATAGTATTTCTTTAACTTTTAGGTCTATTTCATCCATTTTTATCTCAAATTCTTTAATTTTTTGGGAAATAGACTTCATTGATCCTATTTCAGCCTTAGTATCCTTCTTTTCCTTTAGTAGCACTGATATTCTATCATTGGCTTGGTTCTTCTTTGCCCTTAGAGCATCCAGGTCTTGCAATGTTCCTCTACGTTTGGCCTCAAGATTTAGAAAGCCGTCAAAATCAAGCTTAGGGGCTCTGATCTTTAGAGCTTCCTTGACTTTGTCCTTGTTATCTCTTATGAACGCGAGGTCTAGCATGGATTATCCATAATTTATTCTGTAATCTACGCTTACAAGATAAAGCTAAAACAGGGTGATTATATCGTAAAGTGATGGCGCAGTAAAGTTAGGAAAGTGATGAGCCGGGAGAGGATCGAACTCTCGACACCTGCCTTAAAAGGGCAGTGCTCTACCAACTGAGCTACCGGCTCCAAAATTTTTTAGAATTGAGAGAGCTCTTTTTCTTTCTGAGCTTGCGTTTGGTCAATCGACTGGATGTATTTATCGGTAAGCTTTTGAATGTCCGTTTGCGACTTGAAACTTTCGTCTTCGGTGATCTTTTTTTCTTTTTCTATTTTCTTGATATGTTCGTTCGCGTCGCGACGGATCGAACGCAGTGCCACGCGCCCGTCTTCGGCGACTTTATGGACGATCTTGATCAATTCCTCGCGGCGTTCGCGCGTCAACGTCGGCACGACAAGACGTATCGCCTTCCCGTCGACCACAGGATTAATGCCGATGTCCGATTCAAGGATCGCCTTTTCGATTGACTTGAGCGCCGAGGCGTCCCAGGGGTTGATCAAAAGCATTTTGGGCTCAGGGACCGCGATATTAGCCAACTGCTTTAACGGTGTCGGAGTCCCATAATAATCCACGCGGAGGTTTTCGACGATCCCCGGATTCGCACGGCCCGATCGGATGCCGGCGAGGTTGTGGTTGACCACGTCGAGCGACTTCTTCATTTTCTCTTCAGAATCCGTGAGAACTGCTTTGGCCGTGTCCATGACATTAATAAACGATAGTCCCAATCGTTTGTCCCGTGACCACACGGCGGATATTGCCGTGTTTCATCAGATCAAAAACGATGATCGGAAGCTTATTGTCCATGCAAAGGCTGATCGCCGTCGCATCCATCACCTTTAAACCCTTTTTTAAGACATCCATGTAGCGGAGTTTTTCAAAACGTTTGGCCTTTTTATTTTTCATCGGATCGGCGGAATAAATACCGTCGACCTTTGTCGCTTTCAAGATCACCTCGCAACCAAGCTCGATCGCGCGCAAAGCCGCTGTTGTGTCCGTCGTAAAATAAGGATTGCCGGTCCCGCCAGCGAGGATCACGATCCTCCCTTTTTCAAGATGGCGCATCGCGCGGCGACGGATATAAGGTTCAGCCAAGGCCTCCATCGTGATCGCGGTCTGGACTCTGGTGAAAACGCCTTTTCGTTCCAACGCATCCTGCAACGCCATGCCATTCATCACGGTCGCGAGCATTCCCATATAATCCGCGGTGGAACGGTCCATGCCGCGAGAAGACGCGTGCAAACCTCGGAATATATTGCCTCCGCCGATGACGACGGCGAGCTGAACGCCCATGTCTTTGACATCTTTCAACTGACTGGCGATCGAATCGACGACCTGCGGGTCGATGCCATAACCTAGGCTACCCTGCAACGCCTCGCCGCTTAATTTCAGGAGAACTCTTTTATAACCTTTTGACTTCGTCATACAGAGACTGTCTCTCCCAGCTGGAAACGAACAAATTGTTTAACCACAAGCGTGTCGCCCAAAGATTTTGCCACCTGATTTAAAAGCATCTGAACCGTCATCTTGTCATCGCGGATAAAGGGCTGCTCCAAAAGGCAATTGGTTTGATAAAATTTGTCTATTTTTCCTTGAATGATCTTCTCTATGATATTTTCAGGTTTGCCTTTGATCTCTTCCTTGAAAATCGCCTTTTCCCTTTCGAGAATTGGTGCAGATACCTCGGTGCGTGAGACGCAGAGCGGGTTGCTAGCCGCAACTTGCATCGCAAGATTTTTTCCAAGTTCTTCAAACGATGCGTGTTTGGCCGATTCGGGTTTTGATGCGGTCAATTCAACGATCACTCCCAACTTGTTGTTGGAATGAATATAGGCAAACCAAACGCCTTTTTCTGTCTGGATGACTTTGATACGCTTTAAAAGGATCTTCTCGCCGATCTTGCCTGAGAGCTCAGCGATCCTTTGACTGAGTTTGTCCGAGCGGATGGCATCCTCACCCTGGACAAAAGCTTCATCGAGGGCCAAGGACACCAGGCTTTTAAAATCATCAGTCCTCGCGACAAAATCGGTTTCGCAATTGGCTTCAACAAGCGCCGCTTTCTTGTCGTTGACCCGCACGGCCACAAGCCCTTCTTTGGCTTCACGGCCGGCGCGCTTGGCGGCCTGTGCCATGCTTTTTTTTCTTAAAATATCAATGGCCTTCTCTATGTCATCCCCGGCGTCGCGCAGCGCGGCCTTGCAGTCCATCATACCGGCGCCGGTCCTTTCACGAAGTGATTTTACGGCGTCAACGGATCCCATGGTGATCACTAGTCTTTTTTCTCTGGAGCCTCAGAGAGCACGGCCTCTGACCCCTCTGCTGGCACGTCACGCTTCACCTTTTGAAGGCCTTCGACCACGCTGTCGGTAATGATCCCCGTCAGAAGTTTGATCGAGCGGATCGCGTCATCATTTCCCGGGATCGGGTATTGGATCTTATCAGGGTCCGAATCGGTATCGACGATCGCGACAACCGGAATGCCCAGGCGATTAGCCTCTAGAACCGCAATATCTTCTTTTTTCGCGTCGATTACGAACATCGCTCCTGGGAGCCTGTTCATTTCGGTGACACCGCCCAAATTTTTCTCAAGCTTCGCGATTTCCTTCTCGAGCTCCGATACTTCCTTTTTGGTGAGTGCCTCAAACGTTCCATCCTCTCTCATCAGAAGAAGGCTCCGGTAACGGCGTACGCTGTTTCGGATGGTTTGATAGTTCGTGAGCATGCCACCCAGCCACCGATGATTCACAAAATACATCCCGCAGCGCTTGGCCTCTTGCTCAACGATTTCTTGCGCCTGCGGCTTAGTGCCCACAAAAAGGATGGGCACTCCCTGGGAGGCGATGTCGCGGATAAAATTGCATGCGCGGGTCAGAAGCTCCACGGTCTTCTCAAGGTCAATGATGTAAATGCCTGTTTTTTCTCCAAAAATATACGGCTTCATTTTGGGGTTCCATTTCCTTGTCTGATGGCCAAAATGAACGCCTGCTTCCAATAAACTTTGAACTAATTCTCTAGACAATGGATTCTCCTTTGATCTGGTTAACTAGGAACGCATAACCTCTATTAAACGATAGGGTTATGTACGGAATTTAAAGCCGTTCTCCCCGCTCTTCACAGAGCCACTTCGTGATGATTTATTTAGCTCTCCATGAGCTAAAAACACCTTATTCGTAAACGCTTGATTATACCAAAGATTTAAAGGCAGGCAAGGATTTTCACCTTTTTCTCAAACCCGAAACTGAAGTTCGTAAAGGCGTTTGTATATGCCGTTATGATGCATGAGTTCTGCGTGGGCGCCAAGTTCCACAAGCCGCCCCTCATCGATCACCGCTATCCGGTGAGCGTCTTTGATCGTGGAAAGGCGGTGCGCAATGACAAGCACGGTCCTTCCCTGCATCAGATTGTGGATCGCATCCTGAACGAGGATCTCTGATTCTGAATCGAGGGCCGAAGTCGCCTCATCCAAGATCAGGAGCGGCGGATTTTTTAAAACCGCCCGCGCAATGGATATCCTCTGCCGTTCACCGCCCGAAAGACGGGTCCCGCGATCGCCGACCACGGTTTGGTACTTCAGCGGAAATTTGGAAATAAAATCATGCGCGTTCGCGATACGCGCTGCCTTTTCGATATCCGACTGCGAGGTCTTTGAGCGGCCATAGGCAATATTGGAGCTGATCGTATCATTGAACAGGATCGTCTCCTGCGTGACGATGCCGATTTGTTCGCGTAAAGATTTGAGCGTCACGTCCCGGATATCAACCCCATCGATCAAGATCCGCCCTTCCGCGATATCGTAAAACCGCGGCAAAAGATTCATCAGGCTTGTTTTGCCCGCGCCGCTCGGGCCCACCACCGCGACGATCTCGCCGGCTTTAACGGAAAGGTCGACCCCTACAAGCACTTTGTGAGACGTATAACCGAATGAAATATTTTCAAAACGGATCTCTTTTTTAAGCGGCGTCAGCGTTTTGGCGTGCTTTTTCTCCGTAATTTCATTAGGCGTGTCCAGAATTTCAAAGATCCTCTCGGCTGCCGCCAATGCGTGTTGATAAATGCTATGCACACGGCTTAGGCGTTTGAACGGCCGTTGAAGCGAAAAAAGAGCGGCCAAGAACGCGATAAAAGCTCCGGGAGACATGTGGGCCCCGATCACTTCGCGGCCGCCGATCCACAAAACGACGCCAAAACAGATGAACCCGATAAATTCCGTGATCGGGCTCACGATGATCATGCGGCTGATCGAAAGCATCATCGTCTTGTAAAGCGACTGGTTTTGTCGCGCGAAACGATCCGTCTCATATTTTTCCATGCCGAAACCCTGGACAATTCGGATCCCGGAGATCGATTCAAAAAGCGTCGAATTGATATCCGCGACCTGTTCCTGAGCTGAACGACTGATTTTTTTAAGCCGCCGGCCGACCCTCATCACCGGGTAAATCACGAGCGGCATCAGGATCAAGATCACCGCGACCAGGGACCAGGGGATCCCGAATAAAAACTTCACGGAAAGAAGTATCGTGAGGTTAATTAAAATTTGAACCGGTTGAAACAATAGATCCGTCAGGCCCTCTGAAATCGCATCGCGAATCACGACGGTGTCATACGTGATGCGGGACACGAGCGCGCCTGCCTGAGATTTTCCGAAAAAGCTAAGCGGCAGATGAATAATCTTCTGATAGACGTGATTTCTCAGGTCCCGGATGACCCGCTGGCTCGTATCGTTCATGAAATAAGTTTGCAAAAACTCGAACACGAGCCTTAACAGCGCGATCGCGATCGTCCATAAGATCAAAAGATCAAGAAGTCTCGCTTTGGGCAGCGAGTTGATCTGATAGATCACGTCAAGCGCAAACCGCGGGATATGCTCCTCATGAGGGATCACGATGGGCTTGCCGGCCAAGATCGTATCAACGAACGGAATGATGAGTCCGATGATCGGCAGTCCACTCAAAAGCGAATTCATGATCATCGCTGAAATGGCGAGAAAAAGACGCCCGAGGTGGGGTTTGATCCAAGAAAGTAAGCGTTTTATATTTCTCATAATGAGTAGGGCATCATAGCATAGGCGGGAAAACTTGTCGAATTCGTAACCCCACCCACCTGATTCTGATGATTGCGCCGCAATCAGTCCATTTTATGGACGAATCAGGTGGTGGGGTGATACAATGTCGCCTTATGCAAAAATCTTTAAGAATCGCCGTCATCGGAGCTGGAAAATTAGGCTCACGGCACGCGGATGTTTATTCGAAACTCCCGGGCATCGAGCTGGTGGGGGTTTGCGATATTATTGAACATCGCGCTAAAGAATCGGCGCATCACTGCAAAACCAAGGCCTATAAGGACCACCGCGAGCTCTTAGGACATGTGGACGCGGCGAGCATCGTGGTCCCCTCCCATTTGCATCACGCGATTTCCAAAGATTTCCTTGAACGCCAGGCTCACCTTTTGATTGAAAAACCGATCACGACTTCTTTAGCCGAAGCGGATGACCTTCTCTCGATCGCTAAAGAAAGAAAATTGATCATCCAGGTCGGCCATATTGAGCGGTTCAATTCCGCGATCCGGGCGATAAAAAATATCATCAAAGTACCGCGGTTTATTGAATGCCACCGCCTAGGCCCCTATGACCCGCGGGTCATCGATGTCGGCGTGACGATCGATCTGATGATCCATGATATCGATATCGTGCTGGACCTCGTCAAGTCTCCGATCAAATATGTGGACGCGGTCGGCGCTTTTATTTTGTCAAAAACGGAAGATATTTCAAACGCAAGGATCCGTTTTGAGAACAATTCCGTCTGTGACTTGACCGCGAGCCGCGTCACCAAAGACGTGATGAGAAAGATCCGCATCTTTCAGGACGACGCCTACATCTCGATGGACTATGTGAAACAGGAAGCCGCCATTTACACCAAAGACAACAGCCACATCCATCACCGCATCATCGACATCAAAAAAAATGATTCGCTGAAAGAGGAGCTTTTAGACTTCGTGGACTGCGTGCGCCACCAAAAACAGCCGCTCGTCTCCGGTGAAGAAGGCCGGGCGGCGTTGGCGTTGGCGCTTCAAATCCAACATCAGATCCAGGAACAACAATCCCAACGGTGAAGAAACTTTATATCATCGCGGGTGAGGCGTCAGGCGATCTGCACGGCGCCAATCTGATTCAAAGCTTAAAAACCTACGCGCAAGAACCGCTGGAAATTTACGGCACCGGCGGTGACAAAATTCGTGATACAGGCGCTCGGGAATTCTTTGACCTTGCTCACTTTCATGTCACAGGGATTACCGACGCCATAAAAAAAATCCCGCAGTACAAGAAAGCCTCTGTCACTATCCTTGAAAAAATAAAAAAAGTACAACCGCATCTCGTTGTCCTGATCGACAATCCGGGTTTTAATCTGCACTTAGCGCAAAAAATACATGCGATGAACATTCCGATTGTTTATTATATCGCGCCTCAGGTATGGGCCTGGGCTCCCAAACGAATTCTTAAAATAAAAAAATATATCGAAAAAGTGCTTGTCGTTTTTGAGTTTGAGAAAAAAATTTACGAGGACAACCACATTCCCGTGGCATGGGTCGGGCACCCGCTGAAAGACTTTGTCAAAATAAAAGAAGGCATTAAAACCGTCCCGGGGAAAAATGAGCGGTTCATAACGCTGTTGCCGGGCTCCCGAAAGGGAGAGCTTAAAATGCTTTTGCCGGTGTTCCTTAAGGCGGCCGAACTCATAAAAAAAGAATTGCCTGATGTCGCGTTCGTGTTACTCAAATCATCGACTTTGCCCAAAGAAGTTTATGAAAGATTGATGAAAAAAAATGAAATAAAGATCCCTTTGATCGAGCAAAACCATTATGACGTGATCCACCAAAGCCAGCTTGCGCTGGCGTGTTCCGGGACCGTGACCTTAGAATGCGCGCTTTTGGGAACCCCCATGATCATCTCCTATAAGGGGAGTTTCTTAAGCTATGTGGCCGCCAAAAGCTTGATCAAAGTGGAGTACCTCGGGCTTCCGAATTTAGTACTTGGCGATCGAAAATTTCCGGAACTCCTCCAGTATGACGCGACTCCTAAAAAAATAGCCGAGGAGGCGATCCGGATATTAAAAAATGACAAACTGCGCCTTTCCATGAAAAATGATCTTGAGAAAGTTTGTCAAAAGCTGGGAGAAACCGGCGCGAATGAACGCGCGGCGCGTGAAATTCTGAAGCTTTTATAAAATCGGCAGGTATTTTTCGAGTTCGTAGTTGGTGATCTCAGTGCAGTATTTATTCCACTCTATCTTTTTATTCTCGATCAGCGAATGAAAAATATGCTCGCCGAGCGCGTCTTTTAAGAATTTACTTTCTTCCGAGATCGCGATCGCCTCGCCAAGACTCTGCGGCAACATTTCAATGCCGCGTTTTTTCTTTTCGGCCTGCGGTATGTCAACAAAACTCTGTTCCACCGGATCCGGCAACTCCAGTTGATGTTTGATACCTTCCAAACCTGCCGCTAACAACACAGAAAACACCAAGTACGGATTGCAGGCCGCGTCCGGCGAACGAAGCTCCACGCGCACGGATTTCTCATGGCCCGGTTTATACATCGGAACGCGGACAAGCGCTGAACGGTTGCGTTTGCCCCAGCAAACATCCACCGGAGCTTCAAAACCCGGCGTCAATCTCTTATAGGAATTGACCCATTGATTGGTCAAGATACAAATTTCGCGGGAATATTTGAGAAGCCCCGCAATATAATATTTAGCCACTTTTGAAAGATGGTTTCGGTCGTTTTTATCAAAGAAAGCGTTTTTATCTCCCTGAAATAGCGACTGATGAATGTGCATACCGCTACCGTTTTCGCCTTTTAAAGGCTTGGGCATGAACGTGGCGTACACGCCATTCTTCAAAGCGATCTCTTTCACCACCAAGCGATACGTGATCGCGTTGTCCGCCATCGTGAGGGCGTCCGTGTAACGGAGGTCCATTTCATGCTGGCTCGGGGCGGCTTCGTGATGGCTTGTCTCAACGCCGATGCCCATCTCCTCAAGTGTTAAAACCGTTTCACGCCTCAAGTCGGACGCGGCATCCAGAGACGTCAGGTCAAAATAGCCACCTTGGTCCAGCGTTTTTGTCGATTCGGAATTTTGGAAATAGAAAAATTCGATCTCCGGCCCCACGTAAAAGGTGTATCCGAGTTCCGCGGCTTTTTTGAGATTACGCTTTAAACAATATCGGGGGTCGCCGGCAAATGGAGAGCCTTGAACATTCATAATGTCGATGAACATCCTCGCCACCGCGTTTTCCCTGGGACGCCACGGCAGGACCTCGAATGTCGAAGGATCAGGCACGGCTCTCATGTCAGATTCGTCGCTGCGGGCAAAACCCTCGATCGCCGAGCCGTCGAAACCGGCGCCCTCTTCCATGACCTCTTCGAGCTCATCGATCGTGATGGCAAAACTTTTTAACTGGCCCAAAATATCGGAAAACCAAAGGCGGATAAAGCGCACATTGTGGTCTTGCGCTTTCTTTAAGACGAATGCCTTGCTCTGTTTTGCCGGCAACATCCGTGAGGATTTTGATTTTAGATTTTTAGAATTTTTCATAAATGAAGCTGACTTTATGCTCTTATTCTAAAGAATGGCCAAGTCTTTATCAAGCACTGTTTTATTACCATTGATCTACGCCCGAAAAAATAAATACCAAATCACAAAGAAAATAGGAATCAATATCGGAAGACTATACTTGAAAAAGTAGCCAAAGAAACTAGGCGTTTTAGCCTTGGCTTGATCGGCGATTGATTTCACAAGAAAATTCGGCCCATTGCCGATATAAGTCACCGCCCCAAAGAACACGGAACCCACGCTGATGGCGCGGATAAAATCAGGATGACTGACAAGAAGAGAAGCCACCCCGGCGTTTGGTGTTGGCGAGGCCCCTGTTCCAAATAAACCCAAAGCCGCGCTTAAGAAATTTAGATAGGTTGGCGCATTGTCTAAAACACTGGATAAAACTCCGCTCCCCCAATAAAACTGCCCGGGACTATTGATCCCAAGTTGTGCGGCGTACTTCTCAAGCCACTCCAGCGCTGGGATCATCGTCGCGAAGATGCCAGCAAATAAAATCGCGACCTCTCGGATCGGGGCGAAACTGAAATCATTGCTCTCGTGAACGGGTTTGGGCGTCGTCAAATAAGACAATGCCGCGGCGGCGATCATGATCGCTTCACGCAAGAAACGCGGATGATTCAAAAAAACCGAGCCGACGACGGCAGCCAAAAAAATCACATTGTGGCCGCCCAAGAATTTCCACTTTTCATGCGCTGTTTCCTTTTGCCGTATCTCAAGTGGTGCTTTTTTGAAATTTAGACTGTCCCAGACAAAGAAAATTAAAAGCAACAAACCAACCGCGATGAACCAGATCGGCCAAACGTTTTTCAACACCCAAAAAAATGGCACGCCTTGGAGATACCCCAGAAAAAGCGGTGGGTCTCCTATTGGAGTTAGCGCACCGCCGATATTGCTGACAAGGAAAATGAAGAACACAATGTGATAGACGGTGAGCCTGTATTTGTTCATTCGAATCCAAGGCCGGATCATCACCATCGAAGCGCCGGTGGTACCAAGCACATTGGATAAAACAGCACCTATCAATAAAAAAACACAGTTCACTAGTGGCGTCGCTTCGCCTTTGACATTGATGTGTATGCCGCCCGAGATAACAAAAAGCGATCCGATTAGACAGATAAAACTAAAATATTCGATTCCGGTGTGAATAAGACTTTCCGTATTTTTTAATTGAAATATATAATGCAGGATAACAAGAAGGGCCGCGCCAAAAGATACAAAAACAAAATTTTTCTCCCACCAATGTTTATTGGCAAGAGGCAATACGGCGATAGAAGCCAGTAGAAAAATGAACGGGAGAGCCCACAGAAGTTCAATGAACATAAGTCATTTTATGAAAATGAAAATGATTTTATCAACAAGAAAAGGAATGAGGCGTATATTTTTTGCCCACGCCTCATTCCTTTTTTCACTAGAGAGCTTTTTCCCCTCTTTCGCCGGTGCGGATGCGAATGACATCGGCAATATTGGAGATAAATATCTTTCCGTCACCGACGGTGTTGCTGCCAGCCGCCTTCTGGATCGCCGCAACGATCTTTTCTTGGTCCCCGTCCGAGGCCACGATCTCAACCTTGGTCTTGGGAAGAAGGTCCACTTTATAGACCTCTCCTCTCCATTGCTGAGTCACGCCTTTCTGTTTTCCGTGCCCTTCGATCTGGGTGATGGTGATGCCCGGATAGCCGGACGATTCCAACGCTTTTTTGACTTCGTCCAGTTTCTCGGGCCTAATGATGGCTTCTATTTTCTTCATGGGGTCACCTCACTTTAAAACCGGCTGGGCATGACCGGTCTTTGAATTGGCTATTTCGGCGCTGGAAGCCCCTATGTAATGTGACCTATGAGCGACAAAATCCGGGTAGGCCTGATTGCCATGCTCTCCGATATCCAAACCCTCGATCTCCTCATGCAGAGAGACGCGAATACCCATCACCGCCTTGATCAAAAACCATGCAATCGAGGAAGCAGCCACGATGAAGCCGCCGACAGCTGCAACGCCTGTCAATTGGGCCATGAGAAGCTTTGTGCCACCGCCGAAGAGAAGACCGTTGCCCGTCGTATTCGGGCTGACCCAATCTTGGGCGAACAATCCCACGGAAAGGGTCCCTAAAACTCCGCAAACCAGGTGAACGGAGGTCGCGCCCACTGGATCATCCACTCCTATCTTGTCGAAAAAGATGACCGCAGGAACCACGATAGCCCCGGCAATGACCCCGATGATCCCGGCGCTGGACACACTCACGAACGCGCAGGGGGCGGTCACCGCCACGAGGCCGGCAAGACAACCGTTGATCGTCATACCAAAATCCGGTTTTTTAAGAAGAAGCGTGGACATGACGGTCGCAGCCAAAAGTCCCGTGCAAGCGCCCATGTTCGTCGTCAAGCAAATATGGGCTATCAGACGCGGGTCCGCGGCCATCGTGCTACCCGGATTAAATCCGAACCATCCCAACCAAAGGACCAAGGTACCGATCAAGGCCAGCGACATATTGTGGCCCGGGATGGCGTTGATCCGCCCACCGGGACCGAATTTTCCAAAACGGGGGCCCAGGATAATAGCCCCCATCAAAGCCGCCCAGCCACCCACCGAGTGCACGACCGTGGAACCGGCAAAATCGAAAAATCCTATTTTTGCCAGCCAGCCGCCGCCCCATATCCAGTGGCCCGTGACCGGATAGATCAAGCCGACCAGGATGAGTGAAAAAACCACGAATGAAAAATACTTGATGCGTCCGCCGACAGAACCGGAAACGATCGTTGCTGCGGTCCCCGCGAAAACCAGCTCAAAAAAGAACTTGGCTGCCAGCGGGACTCCTGTCCAGTTCAGCGCGCTATAGACTCCCTTGTAAGCATCACCGGTTAAGGGACTATTGTCCGCTCCTCCAATCATCCACAAGCCATGCAAGCCGACAAATGGCGTCCCGTCTCCAAACATGAGACCGAAGCCAATGTACCAAAACGCGACCGTCGAGGCGGCGAAAACAACGAAGTTTTTGGACAGAATATTAACACAGTTTTTGCTTTGTTGAAAACCAGCCTCTACACAGGCAAAACCCAGATTCATAAAGAATACGAGCATACCCGTAATCAACACCCATATCGTGTCGAGCGCTACTTTTGTATCCATATGGTTCTCCTTTTGCTTCTAACTTGAATGGAGTGAGTTTATCGGTGAATGTTACGGGAATATTACAGTACTGTTTCAAACGAAAAAGAGAAATCTACCCACTTTTGAGAGTCGGCGGAAAGTGTAACTCTTTGACCAACTTATACTAACAGAGAGACAGATTCATTGCGTCTCTCTGTTAGTTCATTCAGATTTAAATGGCAACCGTGCCTTCTTCGCCGGTACGGATTCGAATCGCGTTCTCGCATGGAGCGATAAATATCTTTCCGTCTCCGATTTCGCCAGTCTTAGCGCTCTTGGATATCGCCTCGACGATCTTCTTCACATCACCGTCGTTCGCGAAAATCGTGATAAGCACTTTCGGCAGAAGATCCACTTTAAATTTCCTTCCACGATAAGTTTCCGTCAATCCTCCTTGTTTCCCATGTCCGCGAAAAGTAAATACCATCATCCCCGGACACAGAACGGCTTCAAGGGCTACTTTCACCTTGCCAAACTGCTCTCTTCTAATGACTGCGTCAATCCGTTTCATTTTGCATCACTCCTTGTTTACATTTATCGCTGAGGAAGAGAGTTTATTTCGTCATAATAACCATAAACTCCCATCTCGGGTATATCCAGCCCGTCCCTTTCAACCGTTGCGGGGACTCTCAGACCCTGGATTGCGTCCTGGATTTTGAAAAATATAAAGCAAAGAACAAACACGAAGATGAAACACGTCAGTGTCCCCACGCACTGGGCTTGGAGCTGGCTCCAACCGCCGCCGTATAAAAGCCCTTTCACGGTACCCGCGACGCCATTCCATCCGTCTCCGTAGGTGCCGTCGGCGAAGATTCCGATGCTCAAAACACCCCACGCGCCATTCACGCCGTGAACTGAAATGGCACCGACAGGATCATCAATCTTCCGTCTTTCAATGAAGAATACGGACTCCACTACCAGAAATCCGGCAATGCACCCGATAATCACCGCAGAAACGCTGTTCACAAAAGCGCAAGGTGCGGTGATTGCAACAAGACCCGCTAGCAAACCGTTGCACATCATACTCGGGTCCGGCTTGCCAAATCTAAACCACATGTAAAGCGCCGCTACTAGCGCGCCGCCGGCTGAGGCCAACATCGTATTCACCGCAACGACGCCGATCCTTAGGTCCGTGCCCGCCAAAGTACTGCCAGGGTTGAATCCAAACCAACCGAAGGCGAGAATAAACGTCCCGACAATAGCCATCGGGATACTATGCGCCGGAAATGCGTTCGCGGAACCATCTTTATTATACTTTCCGATACGAGGCCCGAGCACAATAGCGCCCGCTAAAGCACAAACACCACCCACCATATGCACCACTGAAGAACCCGCGAAATCCACATGCCCATGCCCAAGCCCAAAGTTCTTACCTAGCTGTGACAGCCAGCCGCCGCCCCAAACCCAGTTTCCAAACAAAGGGTAAACGATCATTGAAATAAAGAATCCGTAGATCATAAATGCGGAGAACTTCCACCGTTCCGCCATCGCGCCGGTCGGAATTGTCGCGGTCGTATCCATAAACACCATTTGAAACAAAAACAGGGTAAAAATAGAGGCGTGGTAAGTGTCTGCTGACAAGAAACAGCCTTTGGTCCCAAAAATACCAAAATCTTTGCCAAACAGATGGATAACCACTTCGTGGTTCAGTGCTTCAGTACCGCCTAATACTGCAACGTTGCCTACACCGCCAAACATCAACGCAAAGCCGCAGATCCAGAATCCTAGCATCCCGATAGGATAAATCATAAAATTCATCGCCATCGTGTGAGCCGCGTTTTTGGCTTGGCAGAGACCGGTTTCCACCATCGCGAAACCCGCCTGCATAAACATGACCAAGAAACCCGTGATCAACGTCCACATGATGTTGATGGATATCTTGTTATGACCTGCCTGGGCGCCTATTTCCTCAAGCGTCGGCTGACCTACTACCGCCGCTGTCACATCGGCAATGGTGCCGGTATTAGCGCCGGACGGATCACTGGCCGCAAAAAGAGGCATGATGAAAACAGCGCTTAAAACAAGGCTGAGCCCCATCAAGCTCCAAAACATTTTTCTCTTACAGACACGTAACATAAATCTCCTCCTCACTATTCGACTATCGTTTTGTTTCTCGGATGAGGATACTTTTCATATGTTACAAGCTTATTTCAAACAGTTTAAGGGTGAAAAAATACGAATTATTCAGAAAAGGATTTGCCTGTAAAAGAAAGTAAATTATAGATGAAATTAACTAGCAATGGTTAATTTATAAACAGAAACATTGAGAGGGTTTCTAAGATTGTTTTGTTTCAAGGGCTACCTTTTTAATTCCGATCCTGCGCGCTTCATCCAGCACAAAAATCGCGCGGCCATAAGAGGCTTTCTCATCTCCATTCAAAACGATGGTGGGGTCGTTATTTATTTTTTTTAACTGTTCCAAACGTCTCGGAAGTTCCGAAGCTAAAATCTTTTCTTTATTAAAATAAATTTCACCTTTATCGGTGACAGTGATCGCCGTGTATTGGTTACTTTTCACTTGCTTGGACGAGGTTGTCGCCGACGGAAGATTCACATCGACGCCCAGATTTTTCACCATCGAAAGAGAAAGCATCACAAAAGTCGCGAGCAAAAAGAAGACGATATCGATGAGTGGGATGATCTCGATCCTGGCTTTGCGTTTTAGCCGGGGCAATGGAATGATCATTGCGATTTTGGTTTTAATAAAAGTTCGAGGTGCGTTGAGGCGTCTTCGATCTCGTGTCTGGCGTTTTCAGCTTGAGAATTCATATAGTTGAACGGGATCAGGGCCACAACCGCGATCGCCAGACCAAACGCGGTGCCGATCAATGCTTCCGCAATTCCTCCGGTGATCACGGTTGGCGAGTCCAATTCTTTGTGGCCTAAAAGACCGAACGCGTGGATCATTCCGGTCACGGTACTTAAAAGACCTAGTAAGGGTGCGAGCGTGATCACTGTATCCAGCACCGAAAGCCCTTGGCCAAAGCGTTTGAGTTCCCGATTGGCTGCCCTTAACAGAGCGGCGGAAAAAGAAGTCTCACGATGCCTCAGGCCATTCACCAGTGTACGCGCTACAAAATCACGGCTATTTTCACCTGCCGCGATCGCTGCTTGAAACTGGCCTTTTTCCGCATGAAACAATATCTCATCAACGGTTTTTGGTCGGCGGTTTATTTTTACGGAAATAATAAATAAAAGACGGTCTAAAACAACCGTCAATGAAATCAAGGAGGTCAGAAGAAGCGGCCACATCACGGGCCCGCCTTTTTGTATCAGTTGGAACAAATGGTTTTACTCCTCTGAAATAAACTTATAGCCAATGTTACGGACCGTCTCAATAAAAGTCGAGGATTTACCCTCAATTTTGGACCGAAGCCTTCGGACGTGAACATCCACGGTGCGGGTACCGCCATAATATTCATAACCCCAGACCTTGTTGAGAAGCACTTCACGCGTAAAAACAGTGCCGGGATTGCCGCACAAAAACTTTAAAAGCTCAAATTCCGTGAACGTGAGGTCAATTTTTCTATCGCCGATCCGAACTTCGTATTTCGCGACGTCGATGCTTAGTTTTCCGCGCTGAATGATATTCTTTTGGTCGACCTTATGGATCCTTTTGAATAAGAGATTGACTCTCGCGATTGCTTCCAGCATCCTTAGAGGGCGATAAAGCACCTCTTGGATCCCTGAGGGGAGATCCGCATTTTTCATCTCACCCTCGTCCATCAAAAGAAGCACCGGAATGTCCTGTGCCCGCGGCTCTTTTTTGATGGCATAATAAAGATCGATGATATCAAAATAGCTGTTCTTGGGATTCAGGATGACGAGGTCTGGTTCTTTCTCAATCACCGCATTCATCGAGATCGCATTCTTGGGGATGATCTGGACGGAAAAATGGGTCTCTTTTTTCAGGGCCTCCTTCAAATCCTGGCCCTGTTTATTCTGATCTCCGATGATAACGATGCTTCCTACCATTTTAAATGCCCACTAAACTAAGGTCCGCTTGATTCGCCGCCTCAATTAATTTCTCTTTGAATAACAGGACGGTTTTGGAGGCTTCCACACCGATGACTTTGGAACCGACCGCCTTCATCGACTCCAGCGTCTCATGACCGATACAAGGCAGATCAAATCGAAGATCCTGGTTCGGCTTGGCCACTTTCACGATGACCGCTCCATTTCCGCTTAACTGGCCGCCGCGGCGGATCGCCGCGTCGGTGCCCTCGAGCGCCTCAACCGCCAGTACCACGCCGTCTTTGATCACCACAGTCTGGCCTATATCCATTTTGCCAATTCCTTTGGCGATGCGCCAGCCAAATTTCAGATCATCCGATTCGGCCTTTGTCAGGGCACGCCGCGTCATGACGCCTTTCGGCGCTAGGACATTTTTTAAAAATATCCGTGAGTCAATGATGGAGACGCCGCATTTGGCTTTTAAAAAAAACTGAAGCGCCTTTAAAATATGATCATCACCTTTATTCCGCGTCTGCTGGATAAAACCTGTCGCTGTCTCATCCATCCGAAAAGAAGGGTTGTACATCTCACGCTTCGGGATGCCGCCGGCTAACACGACCTTTCTGACTTTTGTTTCTTTGAGCAGATCCACCAATCGACCCAGCGCCCCTAGTTCCAGGTAATGGGTTTCCTTGGCAAATGGTTCGACACGCGGATCAGTGTAACCATGGATGCCAAAAACCACCAAAGGCTGTTTCAAGGATGAGGCCGCTTCAGCAAAAAGAACCGGAAAATCCCCTTTGCCCGCGATCAGCCCGAGTGTCCCTGAGAAAGCATGGTTCCTGAACATTTTTTAAATTTTGTGATTTATCTGGAGTTTACCGCGCGAGATCCCCCGCTCCGTCTTGGCGACAAATTCTAAAAGGTGATCAATGTCGGGACTTTTTTTAAACTCACCCTTGACTTTTTGAATCGCGGTAGAAAATTTGAGGCCTGAAGCGAACAATATTTTAAGCGCTTTTTTTAATTCAAGCGCGTCTTTGGAGGAATAGCCGGCACGTTTAAGACCGATGGAATTTAGCCCATAAAACTTCGCAGGATTCCCGTCACAAATAGAAAACGGGGGGATATCCGTGCTGACCTTCGAAGCGCCGCCGGTCATTGAAAGTTTTCCGATGCGTACAAACTGATGGACCCCGGCCATACCCCCGATCACGGCTTTGTCCTCGACCTGTACATGGCCTGACAGACCCACCGTGTTGGCAATCGTGATATCGTTGCCTAAGATACAATCATGGGCCACATGAACGCCGATCATGATGAAATTTCTGTCGCCCACGATAGTTTTTGAGCCTTCGGTACTTCCGGGGTTCATCGTAACATATTCACGGATGATATTATGATTACCAACAACAAGAGATGATTGAAAATTTTTATACTTTTTATCCTGAGGCGCGGTGCCAAAGCAAGCGCCGGAGAAAATCTCGCAGTTTTCGCCAATTTCCGTAATGCCCTCCAAAATAGCGTGATTCGCGATGCGCGTACCGGCGCCGATCTTTACCTTCGGGCCCACAATCGTATAAGGCCCGATCTCGACCCCTTCGCCGATCTGGGCCTCTTTGGCGACGATCGCTGTTGGATGAATTTTTGTCTTCATGAAGAACTTTACTCCACTAGCGCGAACATGATCTCGGCATCGCACACTTCTTCACCGTCTACGGTCGCAACGCCGCGAACCATGCCTATTTTAGATTTCAACTTTAAAATCTTGATCTCGAGCCTCACTTGGTCGCCCGGAACCACCGTCTTACGGAAACGTGCCTTATCGATCGACACCAGATACGCAATTTTTCCCCGGTTCTCGTTCTTCAACAGCATCAGGACGCCGCCCACCTGCGCCAACGCCTCCACGATCAGGACGCCGGGCATCACCGGCCGGTCAGGAAAATGCCCCTGGAAAAAAGGCTCAGAACCGCTGACATTTTTTAAGCCGACTGCCGACATATCCCCGATCTCGAGAATTCTATCCACCAATAAAAACGGATAACGGTGCGGCAATATCTTTTTAATCTCTTCCAAACCAAACGGCGGTTTTAAAGGAACTTCCTTTTCTTTTTTGGCTGTCATAGTCTCCCTCTGTTTCCTTATTTCCTCGACCAGTTTTGCGTTTAACGCGTGGCCGCTGCGAATGCCCACCACGCGCCCAAAGATAGAAAAACCCAAAAGGCTTAAATCCCCGATAACATCCAGCACCTTGTGCCTGGCGCATTCATCCTCAAAACGAAGCTCATTTTGGATCACCCCTTTTTCACCGAACACAAGCGTATTCTGAAAATCAGCGCCTGAACCAAAACCGCGCTTCTTAAGCATCAACGCTTCATCCCCCATGCAAAAAGTACGCGCGGGCGCGATGTCTTTTTCAAAAATTTCAGGAGTGACCACAAAATCCGCTTTTTGACCCTTCAAATCAGGGTGCGGATAATCTAAAATGTACGCGATACGAAATTCATCTGCCGGATAAATCGCGATCGCCTTGTTAGGCTCATGACAAAAAATCGGTTCCTTGATCCGGTAAACCTCTTTAGAAACGCCTTGGTCACGGATCCCCAGGGCTTTAAAAAGTTTCACGAACGGCAGGGCGCTGCCGTCCAAACCGGGGATCTCAGGACCATCCACATGAATTTGGATATTCGAAATTCCAAGCCCCGAAAGCGCCGCCAGAAGATGCTCGACCGTCTTCACCTGATTTTTTTCAGTGCCGATCGCCGTGCAACGAAGGCTGTCGTTGGGCATTGCGCCATTCATCGTGCCTGGCCTGGACAAATAATTGATCCGTTCACCGTGATGAAAAAATTGAATCCCAGAATGCACCGGAGCCGGTTTAAAAAAAACAGTGCTTAGCTCTCCTGTGTGGAGACCTTTGCCAGACAGAGAGCCTTCACTCGAGATGGTTTTTTGCAAGTTTTCTCTTTATCTCGGACAATTCTTTAAAAAGTTCGGGTAATTTTGCCGTCAAGACAATAATTTTTTTCTGTTCGGAAATCGGCCGCGCCGGCTGTCCCAAAACGATCGTGTTGGCCGGGATTGATTTGGTGACGCCGGCGCCCGCACCCACCATCACGCGGTCACCTAATTCAATGTGGCCGACAAGACCAGCCTGGCCCGCGAGCACTACGTTTCTGCCAAGCGTCGTAGAACCTGAAATACCCGCCTGCGAGACGATCAGACAATTTTCGCCGATCACCACGTTGTGGGCGATCTGAACAAGGTTATCGATTTTCGTGCCCTTTTTGATCCAGGTCGCATCAAAACGCCCGCGATCCACACAGACATTGGCGCCGATCTCGACATCGTCCTCGATTTTGACGGTTCCGGTCTGAGGGATCTTGTGATGCACCTCGTCAATGCTCTCGTACCCATACCCATCGCTTCCGATCACCGCACCGCTATGGATAATGACACGATCACCAATCTCAGTCTCCTCTCGCACGGTCACATTCGGATAAATCCGTACTTCAGAGCCTATCAATGAACCGGATCCTATAAAAGTATTGGCGCCAATGATGGATCTGTCGCCGATCTTACAATTTTTTTCGACCACTACATGAGGGCCGATCGTGACGTCCTTTCCTATAATAGCGCTTGGATCCATGACAGCCGCCGGATGGATGCTGGCCGCTTTAGCAGGTTTGGATGGCATAAAATAGGCGATAACTTTCGTGAATGCCTGAGAGGGGTTGGCAGTACGGACTAAGGGTTTGGTTTTGCTGACGACTTTTTTGGACGTGATCACTGCGGAGGCTTCTGTCTCCTCCAGAAAGGAAAGGTATTTGGAGTTGGATAGAAAAGTGATGTCCCCTTTCCTGGCTTCCTTGATTCCCGCGACGCCCGTGATGGAAATATTGGCGTTGCCGATGATCTCCCCGCCTACAAGCTCCGCTATTTTTTTGAGTTCGAGGCTTTTAGATGATTTTTCACTATTTTTTCTTTGCGTAGGAATCATTCAATGCCTTGATCACCTGATTGGTCAGGTCGCCGCCTTCACTTTTATAAACCAGAACGCGGTCGTTAAAAATATAGGAATACCCTTGGCTTTTCCCAAAATCCTGAATCACGGTCTCGATCTCTTTTAGAATATCGCGGACCATGCCGTCGCGCTCGCGGCGTAAGCCATCCCGGGTCGTGCGGTCGTATTCTTGAAGCGCTTTGATCTTCTCATCAATCGCGACCTGTTTGTCATCCTTTGCTTTGGCGCTCAAAAGTTCGGCCTCATCCCTCAATTTTTTGATGTCCGCAACCATCTTATCGCGCTCAGCCTGCTTGGACGCGCCCTTGGCCTCGAGTGATTTGTCAAACTGTTTGGTCTTCTGGTAGTCATCAAAGACTCTCGCCAGATCCACATAACCAATTTTTTCAGCAGCCGCGTAAGCGGGAATGGCTAGAGGCGTTAAAAAATTCAAGAAAATTATAGGTAGAGCGAATAACAGCATTTTTTTCATTTGGAACTTCCTCCTTGGTTTAGAATTTAAGCACTGCCTCCGGGCTTAAAACCCCTGGCTAATATTAAAATAAAATCTAAGCGATTTCTTTTCGTTCAGGATATCATCCAACGGATAGCCGGCGTCTAGTTTGACAGGCCCGATGGGGGTCTTGATACGGACGCCGGCACCCATGCCGGAAATCAGCCCGCCTTTGCCAAAATCGCCTATTTTTTCCTCAACGTTACCCGTGTCAAAGAATACCGCGCCTTTGATTAAATTCGGATAGATTGGAAAGGTTTCCTCGAGATTTACAACCCAGTACGCGTCGCCGCCAATCGGCTGTTGGTTTCCCGGATCACGAGGACCGATGCGTTGTTCGCGATAACCACGGATTGTGTTCGCGCCACCGGCAAAATAACGCTCATAAATCGGGACATTGGCCGACTTGCCATAAGCGTCTGCAATACCGGCACGTCCCTTCAATTCTAAAACCATCGTGTCAAAGTTCTTGAAATAGGTGCTTGCGACGCCGTAAAACTTTGTGAAATTTTTATCACCACCCAGCGCGCCGCCTGCGAGTTCACCGGTCCCGGACAGCAGAAAGCCTTCCCTCGGATTGTAGATATTGTCCCTCTGATCATGCGTCAGCGTGAGTGCGACGCTCGAAGTGACATTCGTACCAATCTCATCCTTTAGCGCCCGAGAGGCATCACTCGGAATATCACTGATTTTGACTTGCTCAAGCTTGTACATCAACAGGCCTTTGTCAAATTCGGTAAATTCCTTGCCAAGCCTTAGATCGCCTCCGGTTTTGGTTTCACTAAAAAAATAACCCGAGTTGCCGGATTTGTTGAAATCCTTCCGGTACACATCAAACCCAAAAGAGTAAGGATAACCAAATACCCAGGGCTCCGTAAAACTGAGTTCCGCGTTTTTTCGGACACTGCCGCCTTCAAATCTCACCGAGAAATCTTGCCCGGCGCCGGTGAAATTTTTCCAGTTTTGCCAATCAAAATTTTTCTGCCGGACCTGCACAAATCCGATGATTGAGTCCACAGAGCTATAGCCGCCGCCGAAGCTGAATTCTCCAGTCTTACCTTCTTTCACGCTGACCAAAAGATCCCGTGTGTTTGGAGCCGCGCCCGGATCGGTGTCAAAACGGACGTCCTCAAAAAAACCTAGGTTATACAAACGTTCTTTGGACCTTTTAAGCTTGGCGCCGTTGAAAGATTCTCCCGGATAAGCGCGAAGCTCACGACGGATCACAATGTCTTTGGTCTTCGTATTGCCCTCGATACGCACGCGGCCGACATAGGTCAGCTCGTTTTCCGTGATCGTGTAGTTCAGATCGACATGATCTGTGGATTCGTTGTAAACGGATTCGGACTTGATCTGAGCCGATAAATAACCTTTATCAAAATAAAGATCCTGAATATTCGCGACATCCAAACGCAAACCGCGCCTTGAGAACGGTTTATTTTTGGTCATCTTTATGGCTTTCATGATCTCATTGGACTTGATGATAGAATTATCTTTGAGCAGTATATCACCCACGAGGTATTTTTTGCCCTCGTTGATGATGATCTTAAGAATAATATCGCTGCTATCTTTGCTGGAAGCAAACGGTTCCGTTTCGGTCTTCACATCCACATCACTGAAACCTGCTTCGTCATACAAAGCTTTGATGCGCTCGATATCCTCAGACAGATCCTCTTCGTTCAGATACCCGGAATGAAACCATCCCCACCATTCCATCTTTTTTGTTTTGATCTTGTCCAAAATATCACCAGCCTTCAGGGATTTATTGCCAGCCACCTGAATATCACGGATACGGACTTTGGTGCCTTCATCGATCAAAATCCTTAAAACCGCGTGGTTCGTGTCAGGATTGATATCCAGCGAATTATCGATCTTGACCTCTGAAAAACCTTTTTTTTCATAAAGTTTTTTCACGGCCTCGACGTCATCACGCACGCGTTTTTGGTCAACGAAATCACCGACGGTGGCTTGCATTTCCTTCTTGATCGCGTCATGACCGATTTTTTTATTGCCTTCGATCTTGATCTCGGAAAGGACGGGTTTTTCAACCACCACGAACACCACTTTGACGCCGTCGGTCAGATCCTCCTGCTCGATCCTCACATCCGTGAAATACCCAAGTCCGTAAAGCCTTTTTAAATCCTCATTCAACACGACAGAAGATAAAAGCTGATTGACCTGCGTTTTCACCTTGGCTAAGATCGTGAGGCTTGAGACGGTCTTATTTCCTTTGACATCAACGGCTTTGACGATTTTTTCGCTGTCGCTTGAGTGGGCAGGTAGCGCAGAGATTTGGAGAAAACTAAATGCCAAAAGAAACGATAAAAAAAGTGTTTTAGATTTCATATTTGAATGTTTACTTTAGCACAGCCCCATCAATAAATCAAAGATTTCTGACGATCCCCTAACCCATCTCCTCGCGGCGTGTCAATTCGGCATTTTCAAAGCGGGTATATTCATGAATAAAAGCGAGTTTAAAGCTGTCCACCGGGCCATTTCTCTGCTTGGCAACAATAATCTCGGCCTTGCCGCGGTTTTCGTCGGTGGAGTTATAATACTCTTCCCTTAAAAGGAGTACCACAACATCGGCATCCTGTTCAATCGCGCCTGATTCCCTCAGATCCGACAACTGCGGACGGTGATCCGTCCTCGATTCCACGGCGCGTGACAGTTGGCTGATCGCAATCAGCGGCACATTCAATTCGCGCGCCAACTCTTTCAACGACCGCGAGATCTCCGAAATCTCTTGCTGACGATTTTCACTCCCGGCTTTTCCCTGCATGAGCTGCAAGTAATCTAAAATCAAAAGCTTGATGTCAAACTGCGCCTTAAGCCTTCGCGCCTTGGCCTTCAGTTCCAGCACGCTGATACCGGGCGTGTCATCAATATAAATGGGCGCTTCCGATAATTTGGCCGCGGCGCTTGTCAGGTTCGGCCAATCCGACTGGGCTAAAAATCCGGTTCTTACTTTATGCGCGTTCACACGCGCGCACGAACAAAGCATTCTTTGAATCAACTGCTCTTTGGACATTTCCAAACTGAAGATCGCGACCGGCGCTTTGACGATCATCCCGACATGCTCGGCGATGCAGGTCATCAAGGCGCTTTTACCCATTGAGGGCCTGGCGGCGATAATGATCAGATCCGAGGGCTGAAGCCCCGCGGTTAGCGTGTCAAATTCATGAAAACCTGTCGCAAGTCCGGTGATATGTTCTTTTCTCTGATAAAGTCTGTCAATGGTCTCAATTTGATTACGGATAATTTCCTTGAGTGGCACAACACCGCCTGAAAATTTGCGGCTTGTAATATCAAAAATAACTTTTTCGGCGCGGTCGAGCAGCGCTTCGACGTCCTGAGCGCTGTCGTAACAATCCGTCACGATCTGCGTCGCGTTAGTGATCAAATGGCGAAGGATATATTTCTCCTTCACGATCTTCGTGTAGTGGACGAGATTGGCCGCCGTCGGTACGGCGGTTGTCAAAAACGCAAGATAACTCGCGCCGCCCACCTCATCCAGAATGCCTTTCCGGTCCAAATGTTCGGTCAGCGTCACCAGATCCGCGGGTTTATTTTCGTTAAAAAGATCAATCAGCGTTTGAAATATTTTTTTGTGCGCGTCTTGATAGAAAGACTCAGGGGTAAGCGCTTCGATGGCTTGGGCGACCGCGTCTTCCTCGATCAACATCGAACCGAGCACGGAAATCTCGGCGTCACTGTTTTGAGGGGGGACTTTTTCGCGCTGGAGGATCGCTTCAAGATTCTGCATGGTTACGGATTCTTTTTTACCACCCGCAATTTGAGTGTGGCCTGGATTCCCGGATGAAGCTTGACCAGCACCGTATAAGCGCCGAGCTTCTTGATGGGTTCTTCCAAATGGATATCTTTTTTCTCAACCGCGATGCCCTGGCTCAAAAGCCCTTGCTGGATATCCTGCGCGGTCACGGCACCGAAAAGCTTCTCCGCTTCACCGACGAGCACTTCCAGCGTGAGTGACAAGGCAGAAATTTTCGCCGAGAGGTCCGCCGCGCGAGTCCTGGCCTGGAGTTGTTCTTTGTCGCGGCGGGCTTTCTCCTCTTCAAAACTCTTGAGATTTGAGGGAATCGCGAGCTTCGCTTTTTTATGGGGGATCAAAAAATTATGGGCGTAACCGGCTGAAACTTTGATCACCTGGCCACGCTGCCCAAGTTTTGGATCGGCCTCAGTCAATACGACTTCAATATCCATGGTGACTTTCCTGTCATTCGAACCCAATCAGCAAAACTAAGTTTGATCTTTACTCCGCGACGTACGGCAAAAGGGCGATCTGTCTGGCACGCTTGATCTGACGAGTCAGATAACGCTGCGACTTGGCGCTTGCTCCTGAAATGCGGCTCGGGATGATCTTACCTCTTTCCGTCACGAAATAACGCAGACGGCTGATATCTTTATAATCGATCGTCTCAATCTCCTCGGGAGTGAACTTGCATACTCTTTTTTTAATGAACTTTTTTTTGACAGCCTCGCCGAATTTCTTCTTTTTTATTTTTCTATCGAACATACATTGTTTCCTTCCTTAGATTTACTTAGGGTTAAAATGGGGTGTCCTCAGCGCCCTTGCCGCCGCCTTCGGGAAATTCCTCGAGTTGTATCTCAGGGATATCTTCTTTGCCGGAACTTTGAACGGCTTCGATCGGAAGATTACGGTCTTTGCTTGGGCCTTGTTGGCCTTTTAAAAATTGAATATTTACCGCGATAACTTCCATCGCGCTTCGTTTCTGGCCGTCCGGGCCGTCCCAGGACCTGCTCTGCAGCCGGCCTTCCACAAACACGGGGCTTCCTTTACTGAGGTACTCGCCGCAGACCTCAGCCATCCGGCCCCACACGATCACTTTCACGAAACTCACTTCCTCTTTTTTCTCACCGGTCTGCAATTTATAGACGCGGTTCATCGCGAGCGTGAAGCTGGCCACTGCCGAACCGCTCGGCACATAGCGGAGCTCAGGGTCGCGCGTCAGATTACCGATCAACAATACTTTATTGAGACTAGCCATAAAACCTCCTTTATAACGCGTCCTTGTTGACCAGTAAAAACCGCAGCAGGTGATCGTTGTGCCTCAAAGCCTGGTCGAGCTTCTTGGATTCCGTTGACTCTATCTGGAAATTCATGATCACATAATTGCCTTCCTGCCTTTTTTTAATCCTGTAGGCGAGGCGCTTCTTGCCCCATTCCTGGATCCCGTCGACCCGGCCGCCGTTCTTCGACACAAGCTCCTGGATTTGAGTGACGACCCCTTTCGCATTTTCCGTTGACAGCTCGGGGGTGATGATAAATACTCCTTCGTAATTCCGCATTATTTTACTCTCCCTTTTCTTTCACTGACTGTAATTGGCTTAACCGGTTCCTCGCGGATTCAAAGCCTTCGTTAATCCATGCTTCGCAAACTGAAACTGCTTTGTCTAAAATTTTTTTTAGGTCTTTCTTCTCAACGGCATCAAATTGCTCAAGCACAAATGACGTTAAATCTTTTGGCATCTTCCGATTGCCGACGCCTATTCGGAGCCGTGGAAACTCGTCGGAACCCAAATGTTCAATGATCGATTCCAAGCCATGATGCCCGCCGGCGCTTCCGGAATCACGAAGCCTTAATTTTCCAAACGAAAGATTCACATCATCGCAAACGATCAGGAGATCCTTCGGTGTGCAATGATTTTTCTTTGCGATCGCCCTAACGGACTCGCCGCTTAAATTCACAAAGGTTGTCGGCTTTGCCAACCCTGCCTCTTTGTAAATTTTAATGTCCGCTTTGAATTGTTTTTGCCTGTCCCACTTGAACTTCGTTCCAGAATCCAAGCGTAACGTTCGGCCTAAACCATCTAGAACTTGAAAACCTACGTTGTGTCTTGTTTTTTCGTACGTTTTACCCGGATTCCCGATACCAATAACAAACTTCAAACTTATTTCTTCTCAGCTTTTGGCGCTTCTTTCGCTTTCGGTGCTTCTTTGGCCTTCAGTTCTTCCTTTCCGCCTGAAGCGGACCCGCCTCCGGCGGGCACTCCCTTACCTTCCTCTTCCTTCTTCTCACGGATAACCTCTAGCTCCGGCGTCTCGGCAGCAACTTCCTCGACCTTTTCCTCTACATGGAGTTTGACCTGGAATAACAGCAATTCCGGATCCGTCAAGACCTTGACCTTATCCGAAAACGCCAAATCTTTTACGTGAATGGACTGATTAAGCTTCAGTCCTGACACATCCACATCAATGTGCTTGGGAATATCGGCCGGCAGGCATTGCACTTTGATCATCCTCAGCGGATGATCAAGCACTCCGTTCTCTTGCTTCACGCCGATGGATTCTCCTTGTGCCACGACTTCGACTTCAACAATAATCTTCTCCGTCAGAGAAATTTCGTTAAAATCCACGTGCAGGATGCTCCGTTTCACGGGATGATGCTGAATTTCTTTGATAATTACCGCTCGGGGCTTTACCTTTTTTTCCTTCTCGATGGTCAGGTTGATCAGTACGTTTTCTCCGCCTGCGGAATGAATGATCTTCGAGAGTTCTTTGTCCGCGACAGTGATGGAAACCGGCTCATCGCCGCGATGGTATACGATCCCAGGAACCAACCCTTGGTTCCTTAATTTTTTGACCGCTTGTTTTCCTTTATCTTCCCTGAGCGATGCTTTTAATTTTATCTGGTCCATTTTTTCCTCATTTCAATTAAATAAACTACTCACCGATTCCTCATCGTGAATTCTTCGTATCGCCTCCCCCAAAAGCGAGGCCACCGACAGTACCTTGAATACGGGGTCTTTTTTCTCGGGCGCCAGCGGAACGCTGTCTGAAATAATAAATTCCTCAATCGCCGATTTCTTGATCCTTTCCACCGCGGGGCCTGATAAAATCGGATGCGAAACCACCGCAAAAATCTTTAAAGCACCCGCTTTCTTTAACGCGCCGGCCGCTTCGCACACGGAACTCGCCGTCGCCACCAAATCGTCGACGATCACAATATTTTTACCCTTCACGTCACCGAGGATATTCATGGCCTTTGCGCGGCGGTCATCGATGCGCCGTTTATCAACGATCGCAAGGCTAGCATTCAACCGCTTGGAATAAGCACGAGCCATTTTAATGCCGCCTACATCAGGAGAAGCTACGACCAAGTTTTTAATCTTTTTTTTACTGAAATAATCCACGACCGTGTTCACGGCGAACAAATGATCCATCGGAATGTCAAAAAATCCCTGGATCTGACTTGCGTGAAGATCCATGGTCAGGATCCTGTCCGCGCCGGCCTCGACCAAAAGATTGGCTACGAGCTTCGCAGTGATCGGCACACGCGGCTGGTCTTTTCTGTCCTGGCGCGCATAACCAAAATAAGGGATCACCGCCGTGATCCTGCGCGCCGACGCGCGCTTGACGGCGTCCATCATGATCAAAAGTTCCATCAGATTATTATTCGTCGGCGGACAAGTGGGCTGTACGATAAAAACATCACGGCCGCGCACGTCCTCGTTGATCTTGACGCGGATCTCACCTTCGCTGAAAGTCGTGACAAGCGCGTCGCCTAAGGTCGTTTTCAAGCACTTCGCGATTTTTTTCGCAAGTTCAGGATTCGCATTTCCTGAAAATATTTTTAACTGCCCGTTCATGAAATTACTTTTTCCTCGTTAATTTTCTCGCCGGTACGCCGACCACGATCGCCCGGTCGGGAACATGCTGTCCGCGCGTGACGACGGCTCCGGCTCCCGTTTTGGCGCTGCGGCCGACCGTCACCGGGGCCACAAGCACCGTGCCGCTTCCTATCTGCGCCCGGTCCCTGATCAAGGTCTTGTGTTTCTTCTTTCCGTCATAATTGGCGGTGATCGTGCCCGCGCCGATATTCACAAAAGAACCCACTTCCGCGTCGCCAATGTAGCTTAAATGTTTGACCTGCGTGTGATCGCCAATTTTGGATCTTACGATTTCAACAAAATTACCCACGATGCTTTTATCACCGATCCGTGAAGCGCCGCGAATTCTCGCAAAAGGCCCGATCACGCAGTTTTTCCCGATCACTGATTTTTCTTCGATCACCGTATGGGGCAGAATCACCGTATCATGCCCTATTTCAACACCCGCGTCAATTATTGTCGTTTTCGGGTCACGAATTCGTACCCCCTTCTCAATCCACTGGTTCAAAAGTCGCTCGTCCATTAGCCCTTCCAGTCGTGCCAAATCTTGCCTCGTATTAACTCCCAACACTTCCTCGCGGTCTTGGGTAACCACCGCCTCCACGTTCCCGCTGCGCGCGAGGACTTGGATCACATCAGTCAGATAGTATTCTTTTTTTTTAGGATTTCTTTTGATCTCCCGCAACGCGTCAAAAAGTAATTTTCTCTTAAAAATATAACAGCCGACATTGATCTCTTGAATCTTTTTTTCTTCGGCGCTCGCGTCGCCTTCCTCGATGATCCCCGTGACACGGCCTTCCGGATCCCGCTGGACTCGCCCGTAACTAAAAGGGTTGCCCACCTTCACTGATAAAAACGTGCAATCCGTGGACCGCGCAGCATGATTTTCAAGGAGCTTTGAAACTGTCCCTTGGGACAGAAGCGGCGTATCACAATACATCACAAGCACCGAACCTTTAAAACCGGATAAACCTTTCGCCGCCTGGTTCACCGCGTGGCCGCTGCCTAAAAGCTTTTTTTGATGAACGATTTGGGCGCGGCGGCCGATGCCTGCCTGTCGAATAGCTAGGAATTTCCTGACAAGGTCAATTCTGTGTCCAGCGACCACGATCAGTTTTTTCGCGTGGGCCTCCTCGGCTCTTTTTAAAAGATGGCCCAACATCGTTTCGCCGCAAATCAGGTGAAGCGCCTTTGGCAATGGTGATTTCATGCGGGTGCCCTTACCGGCAGCCAACAACACCACGGCAAGCTCAGGCAATTTTTTTATTCGCACCTTTTTTATCAATGAGCAACGGCTGTGTGCGGTTTGTCACCGTCGAGGCTTCGATCACGCACTCATGGATCCCTTCCATGGAAGGAATGTCGTACATCACATCCATCATCAGGTCTTCCAAAATCGCGCGAAGGCCGCGGGCGCCTGTCGATTTTCGTGCGGCCTCTTTCACGATCTCATGAAGCGCGTCTTCCGTAAACGTCAACTCAACGCCTTCCATCTCAAAAAACTTCTTGAACTGGCGCACCAAAGCATTTTTAGGTTTGATCAAAATATTCAACAGATCTTTTTCGCTCAAAGGGCTCAAAATAGAAACAATGGGGAAACGCCCGATAAACTCGGGGATCATTCCAAATTTCACAAGATCCTCAGTCTCAACCTTGGACAGCGTGAATTTTTCTTTGTGGACCGCTTTGATCGCGTGAGACGATGATGCCTGTCCGTCCGGCGGGCGGGCTTGATGCATAGTCGCGGAAAATCCGATATCTCTTTTTCCGATACGCCGTTCAACGATCTTATCCAAACTGGAAAAAGTCCCACCGCAGATAAATAAAATGTTGGTCGTGTCCACTTGCAGATATTCCGCTTGAGGATGTTTGCGTCCGCCTTGAGGAGGCACACTGGCTTTGGTACCTTCTAGGATTTTAAGAAGCGCCTGCTGGACCCCTTCTCCCGAAACATCGCGGGTGATCGAAACATTGTCGGAAGTCTTCCCGATCTTATCGATTTCATCAATATAAATAATCCCCGTCTGCGCTCTCTCAACGTTGAAATTGGCGTCCTGCAGAAGACGCAAGATCACGTTCTCGACGTCTTCACCCACATAACCGGCTTGCGTCAGCGTGGTCGCGTCACAGATCGCGAAAGGCACCTTCAGGATCCTCGCGAGCGTGCGCGCGAGAAGCGTTTTGCCGGAACCGGTCGGGCCAATCAAAAGGACATTCGATTTTTCAAGCTCCACTTCTTTGGTATCAAGCATAGAATTGACGCGCTTGTAATGGTTGTAAACGCTGACGGAAAGCTGTTTTTTTGCTGTTTCCTGACCGATCACGTAGTCGTCCAGAATTTTTTTAATTTCGAACGGTTTAGGCAGGTCCTTTAAAGCAACGGGTTCTTGGTCAGTTTTTTCGGATTCGCGTTTCATGAGCTGCGAGCAAAACTTCACGCAGTCCTCGCAAATGTAGACGCCAGGCCCTGAAAACAGCCTTTCGTCTTTTCCGGTGACCTTTTGACAGAACGAACATTTATGAGTGGTTATCTTCATGATTCCTTATTCTTGAATTTAGCTGCCCCGCATGGATTCGAACCATGACTCTCGCCTCCAAAGGGCGGTGTGCTACCATTACACAACAGGGCAAAAATCACTTAAACCCCAAGGAGGGAGTCAACCCTTTCACGCATAGTCATTAAAAAGTCGAAGCGACAAAAATCTGCCAGCGCTTCCGTTTTCTCAAAAAATGAGCCGCTACCAAAGCTTTTTTTCGTGAGGAAAAAATTCCAAAAACTGTGGGGCCGCTGCCCGATAAAAGGCACCCCAATGCGCCTTGGCGCATGAGCCCTTTTTTTATTTCTAAGATTTCTTTAACTCTTTTATTAAGAGCATGTTCCAGACTATTAGTTAAGAGCTTCGAGACAGTTGCCGAATGACCCTTTTGAATAGAGTGGAGCAGCATTTTAACATTGGATGCTTTGGGTGTCAACCCCACCACCTGTTTGCAACGATCCATTCGGGATCGGCCTGCGAGCGCAGGCCAAACAGGTGGTGGGGCAAGAAGCGATTTATCCAAATTTGCATAAGCCTTTTTGGTGGAAATTCCAAAAGGCGGCTTCACAAGACAGTGCCAAATTTTGAGCCGCGGTGCCTGAACCTTTTTTAAAATCTCTCCGCGGCCGCGGCCCAAGGCAAACTTAACTCCCGATAAAAAAAATGGCACGTCACTGCCTAACGAAGCTCCCAGTTTAGCCAGTTCCTTTTTTGAAAGCTTAAGATTCCACAACTGATTGAGGCCTAACAGCGTCGTAGCCGCATTGCTCGAGCCCCCGCCCAAACCGGCCGCGATCGGGATCCTTTTATGAATGCGGATGATAACCCCCCGTTTTAAATGACACCGTTCTTTGAGAAGTTTTGCGGCACGGTAGGCTAGATTCTTGGCCCCTTTAGGGATTTTCGGTGAGTCCGATAAAATTTTAATGCGCGACTTCGCGGGTAAAAGCGTTATTTCATCCGCAAGGCTGATCCTCTCAAAAAGGGTTTCGATTTCGTGGTAGCCGTCCTTTCGCTTGGATAAAATATTGAGGAAAAGATTAACTTTGGCGGGAGAAAGAAGTCTCACTTCACCCCACCACCTGTTTGGTCCGCGACTGCGGACCGATTGCTTTGCAATCGCAGCAAACAGGTGGTGGGGTCAAGGCGTGGCAGGTCTTGGGACCGCCGCGTCCTTTTCGGCGGCTTCCTGAGGCGGGCTGAAACCAAAAAGTTTGAAAGCTTCCTGAATGGATTGGGACTCCACAAGGCACTTTTCCAAGACCTGTGCTTCGGTTATTTTTTTCTGTTGATAATCCAAAATCATCTGACGGTTGACCACCAATTTTTTGCGATTCAGGTAATCCTGGACCTCAATCTTGTCAAACTCATTGAACGAGTAACTTTTCAAAACATCATTGATAATTTTAAAAATACTCAGAATAATTTTTTTAGGGTCTTCTGTTTTGATCGAAATCATCGAAAATCGAAATGACCGCTCGCTGGGCTCATTGTCAAACAGACCATCGACCAAAATCGTGTTGTGGGGTATTTCTTCCTGACGGGGCTCTTTGGAAAAGCTGAAACGGATCCTTTGGACAATCTGATCGGCGAGAAAATTCGGAAGTTTTACTTCTTTCAAAACAAAATTACCCGAGTTTTCTATCTCAGGATTGGGTTTCCCCTGGCTGATCACTTGACGGTTAGAGGCCTCTTCTAAGCTGATGACATAGGCTTCCACTCGCCTGACGTCATCCAACGAGCGTGTGATTACAAGTTCGTTAGAATTTTTTCTGTCGCGCATGATCACCGTGCAGAAATCCACCGGCAGATCAGAGGCCAACGAAACACGTACAATGACTCCCATTGCTTTGCCCATCGTTTCAAAAAAATCTTTTGGAATTTGACCCTTCGCATCAGTAATAGAGTCCACATAACACAACACGCCGACCGTTTTTCCAACAACGCGGGCAGTACTTTCAATTTTGTATTCCTTGCGGTCGATGTCCTCGATAGATTTTGGAACAGAATTGGCAGGATAAGTGTACTTTGGGCCGCAACCTGTCAGAAGACAGGAGACAGAAAACAGAAGACAGAAGACAGAAAAAAGAAATCTATTCTCTGACTTCTGTCTTCCAACTTCTGTCTTCTGAATTCTATGTTTTTGGAATGTACTTCGCGGTAACACGGGGGTTAGATTTTCCATATTCCTTGAAGATCGCCTCAATCTCGTCATAATCCAGTTCTTGGCGTTCGATTAGTTCCTTCGCGAAACGCTCAAAGATCACATTTTCTTTCCGCAAAAGTTGCTCGACTTCTTTTATACACAACTGAAGGATATCCTGAGTTTCTTTGTTAAGTTGAGCCTTAACGGACTCTGAAAGTTCGTTGCTCTTCGACCAATCCCCGCCGCTGGGAATGCTAGAATAATCCCCCACAAGCCCGGACGCGCCCATTCCCCAGCTCCAAACCATTCGGTGCGCCTCACGCATAGCATGCTGGAAATCAGAGCTGACACCGCTTGTAGTTGTGCCAAATTTTATTTTCTCCGCGACATAGCCCGCCAAAGCAACTTTGATATTCGCCAAATACTCTTCACGATCGATATGATATTTATCCTGAATGGGTAAATGAGCCACAAGTCCAAGGGCCCCGCCGCGCGGAATAATCGTCGCTTTAAAAACGTCGTCCGTTGGATGCAATAGGTAGAGCACGATCAAATGCCCCGCTTCGTGATAGGCGGTGGCGGTCTTCGTTTTTTCATCCAGTTTGGTATTCCTTTTGAGCCCCAAATAGATCCTCTCAAGGGCCTCTGTTAAATGCTGATAAGTTATCTTGTCTTGTTTTGAGCGCGTAGAAATAAGCGCGGCTTCTTTGGTCAAATTGGCAATATCAGCCGGACTGGCGCCTACAGCTTTCCGGGCTAAACGCCCTATATCCAGATTTTCATCATACTTCACTTTTGACAGGTAGAACCGGAAAAGCTCTTCTCGTTCATGAAGATCCGGTCTCTCAACATAGATCTTGCGGTCAAAACGTCCGGGCCTCAACAAAGCAGGATCTAAGGAGTCTTCGGGTGCATTCGTGGCACCGATCACCACAACATTCTGTTCACGGTCTCCTAAACCATCCATTTCCGCCAAAAGCTGGTTTTGTGTAGAATTGGTTTCTTCCTGCCCTCCGCCGATGGCAAATGCGCGGCGCCGGCCAACCGCGTCTACCTCATCTAAAAATACAATACAACCGCCATGGGCATACGCGAGACGTCTGGCCTTCAGAAAAAGCTGTCTCACGCGCGAGGCGCCGACCCCGACGAACACTTCGACGAATTCCGCGCCCGACATGGAAATAAACGGGATCCCCGCTTCCGTCGCGATTGCCTTTGCCAAATACGTCTTGCCGCATCCCGGAGGGCCCATCATTAGCATTCCACGAATGATGTTGCCGCCAATCTTTGTAATACGCGCTCTGTCTTTTATAAGCTCAACCAGTTCACGAGCTTCCATTTTGGCACCTTCCATACCAATCACGTCTATCCAATGGACATTGACTTTTTCGGTTTTCAGGGCGTTTTTCTTAAGTTTCGAAAAACCTCCGGTGAGAAACTTCGCATACAGCACCACGAAGATCACAGCACCGATCGTCGACTGAAGGCCCATTGTCGAGAGCCAAGCGACCATATAAGAGCGCTGATAAGAATCAATGGATCCGAGCGCTGCGAACGGGACCCAAAAAATAAAAATGATCCAAGCGACCACAGCGATCTTTACCCAGTGATTCCACCAAAATAACTTTAGTTTTCTTAAGAACACGAAAACCTCTCTTTGTTTAAAAACAAACTCTTTTTCGGAAGACAGATGTCAGAGAACAGACTGGCTTCTGTTTTCTGTCGTCTGAGAACTATCTGTCTCGCTTCTTGTGTCTATCACGGCGGCGTCTTTTTTTTCTTTTATGAACCGCCATCTTATGACGTTTTCTTTTTCTACCGCAAGGCATTTGTATGCACATCCTCCGTTTTCAGAAGCCAATGGACAGAGGTCAGAAGCTGTCTTCTGTTTTCTGTCTTCCGAACACTAATAGATCACCTTATTTAAAGGGTACTCTATGATACCCTCTGCGCCTGATTCTTTCAACTTTGGGATAAGCTCTCTGACGATCTTTTCATCAATGATCGTGTCCACATCGTACCAGCCTTTTGACGCGAGATTGGAAACTGTTGGTTTTTTCATCGCGGGCAACAGCGAGATGACCCTTTGGAGGTTTTTCTCGTTGACGTTCATTTTGAGGCCGACCTTGGCCTCCGCGTTAAGGGCGCCCTGAAGCAATAGCGCGATATGGTCCATTTTCCTCTTTTTCTTTAGATCTCCATAGGCCTTTTTATTGGTAATAAATTGTGTGGTGGAATAGCAGAGCGTCTCGACGATCCTTAAATTGTTCGCGCGAAGCGACGAACCGGTTTCGGTAAGTTCCACGATCGCGTCCACCAAACCGGAGCCGACCTTGACCTCTGTCGCGCCCCAACTGAATTCCACATCCGCTTTGATGCCTTTATCGCGCAAGTATTTCTCCGTAAAACCCTTGAGCTCCGTCGCGATGCGCTTTCCTTTCAAATCTTTGACTGTTTTGATCGGTGAATCATTGGGAACCGCCAACACCCAGCGGACCGAATTCATGCCGGTTTTCGCGTACACAAGCTCTTGAATACGAACGACTTTTGAGCCATTTTCCTGTATCCAATCCTCGCCGGTGATCCCGCAATCCAGGGCCCCATCCTCGACGTAACGGGACATTTCCTGGGCCCGGATTAAAACAACCTCGATCTCGTTATCATCAATATAGGGAAAGTAAGATCGAGAGCCTACGGTGATATTAAAGCCCGCTTTCTTAAACATCTTGAACGTGGATTCTTGCAGGCTTCCTTTGGGAAGACCCAACTTAAGCTTTAGCGACGAAGTGTTTGACACAAAAAACCTTTCTTAGCTGGATAAAATTCGGGGCGCACGCACTGTGCGCCCCTCAAAAGACCAATTTATACGCAACGCAGTGTAACATAGCTTAAAATTATTGTCAATTGATGAGACGTTTCTTGTTAGTAGCAAATGAATTGTCCGCTTTCCGTAGCACATGAAATGTCCGCTATTCCGCCAGAGGCGGATCAGTCCTCTGGCTGAAAACCGGATGGGTATACTGGACTTCATAGTCAGTAAGGAGAAAAACTATGGAGCC
>ORMF010777742.1_pt1 | contig 45239 bp, 33 predicted proteins | sample 1779871 | NCBI WGS metagenome assembly ORMF01 (sample SAMEA104232316, study PRJEB22302) | groundwater metagenome | biome: forest; feature: aquifer; material: groundwater | place: USA | collected 2011-08-07 | depth 5.4 m
AGCAGAAAATCGAGCGCGTTATTCCGACAGACTCCTAGCGTCTTCGTCATGTTTCACGTGAAACAGCATTCACTCACGTCTGTTTGAGAACAGGGCTTTCTTTGGCAGAAATTCGGTCGCCTGAAACGATGTAGTATGCTAATCTATCGCTTAAACCTCGGCAGGATGTTGGTTCAGATGAATGGCGAAGACTATAGCTATTGCGAATCAAAAGGGTGGCGTCGGGAAAACCACCACCGCGGTTAACCTAGCCGCGGCACTCGGAAAACTAAACCAACGGGTGCTTCTGATCGATATTGATCCCCAGGCAAACGCAACTTCCGGCGTCGGCGTCCCCCGAGGTAGCGTACAGCGCAACATCTATCACGTCCTGGTGTTGCAGGAACTAATAGCGAACGTCGTATTGCCCACGGACTTTGGTTTCCAAGTCGTGCCCTCAGACAGGAATCTTGCCGGCGCCGAGATCGAACTCGTCGACATGCCCGATCGCGAGAGCGTCTTACAGCATGCCGTTGGTCCGATTCTCGAGCATTACGATTACATCCTTCTTGATTGCCCGCCCGCGCTAAACTTGCTAACTCTGAATGCGCTAGTAGCCGCTAATTCTCTGCTAATACCCATACAATGCGAATACTACGCTCTTGAGGGCGTTTCCGAACTATTCAATACTCTGACGCAAGTCCGGCGCGGCCTGAACCCGCAACTCAAGATCGAAGGGCTGCTTCTCACGATGTTCGATGAGCGCATAAATCTCTCGTCCGCCGTGGCGGCCGAGCTGAGGGGTTTTTACAGCGGCCTCGTTTTTGAGACAAGCATTCCAAGAAACGTCCGGCTCGCTGAGGCCCCAAGTTATGGCAAACCTGTCATGTACTATGACGAGCGATCTCGCGGTACGGAGTCGTATCTGCAACTCGCAAAGGAGATGTTAACCAATGACGAAGAGACCGCTGGGCAGGGGCCTGAGCGCCTTGCTCTCGACCGACTCGCGGCCAGTGGATAACGAAGAGGTCCTTGACGTTCAAATAGATCTCATCCAACCTGGCCTTCAGCAGCCACGAACCACCTTTGACCAAGCAAAGCTTGACGAACTGGCGCAATCGATCCGCGCCAGTGGCATTATTCAACCGTTGCTCCTCCGCCGCCGCGGCGGCATGTTCGAATTAGTAGCCGGCGAACGGAGGTGGAGGGCTGCGCAAATTGCTGGACTCCGCACTGTTCCAGCGATTGTTCGCGATATACCAGATGAGAAACTCTTGGAGCTTGCACTGATTGAGAATATTCAGCGCGCGGATCTTAATCCAGTTGAAGAAGCAAACGCTTACAAAAAACTAATCGAATCCCTGGGCCTTACCCAAGAAGAAGTCGCTCAGCGTGTGGGCAGAGACCGATCATTTGTTACCAACTACCTCCGCATCCTCAAACTCCCCTCAGAAATCCGCCTACTTCTCGAACGTGAGAAGCTTTCTTTCGGCCACGCGCGCGCACTACTCACCATTGATAACGCCCTCTTGCAGCGACGACTAGCGCAAAAGATTGTCAAGAACAACTGGTCGGTGCGTGAAGTGGAACGCCGCGTGCGCAATCTGACCGCCGAAAAGCAGCCTCGCTCTTTGAACAAATCCCTTCACGAGGATCCTAACCTTCGCGCCGCTGCGGTTCGATTGAGACGGCATTTGGGTACCCAGGTCAGAATCATCCCTAATGAACCGGGGAAGTCCGGCAAGATCGAGATTGAGTATTACAGCTTGGCCGATCTCGATCGTATCTACAACGCTATTGCGCCCGCTGGCGCACTTGCTGCTACCTCTGCGCCAAATCTTTCCTAGCATGCATACTTGTACTATGCATAATACCGGCGGCGAGTCGGCGCGCGAACGCATCCCAGCCTCGACTTTCCTCTACCTGCCGAATTCTCGTTGTTTTTCTTGCGTTGCAGCGAGGGCCTATGTTACGTTCCGGTTACCTTGATACGGACGCTGGTGGAAGCGATCGGCTCGGCCGGTCTATCTTGTATTGTACGTTGTAGTACGCGTTGTTCTCTGCATGCAGCTTCAAACTCAGACGAGCATTTGGCAACCTTTCCTCCAAGCTGTGGAGCGCAGGTTAGGTAAGCAAGCGGTCGCAACTTGGTTTCGGCCATTAAAAGTCTCTGACTCCTCAACGCCCGGAGTTCTTATCATCGCAGCACCAAACATGGTTGTCAGAGACTGGATCGTCTCTAATTATGCCAACGTGCTCAACGAGTCTCTAAGAGAGATCGCGCTTGCCTCGTGCCGCATACAATGGACCGTCCTCCCTTTCCAGGGCCAAGCAGACTCCGAGGAGGTTAGCCGGATTGTCGAACCTCAGAGTGCGGATGTCGGCCTTCAAAGCAACTCCGCGGCATCTGTTGCGCCCAGCTCCGAGATTCGCCAAAGCATCCCTGAACCTGCTCTAAATACCAAGTACACATTCGAAACTTTTGTCGTCGGTTCCTGCAACCGATTCGCCCACGCCGCGGCCAAAGCGGTCGCCGAGATGCCCGGGAGGACTTACAACCCTCTTTACCTTTACGGCGGTGTGGGATTGGGCAAGACCCACCTGATCCAAGCAGCGGGTCACGCGATTAGACAGGCCAATCCCAAACTAGCGGTGGCGTACGTCTCTCTTGAGCGGTTCATGAATGAACTCATCAACGCAATCCGGTATGGTTACGACAAGACGCAAGCCTTCCGTGAGAGGTATCGGACAATCGACGTACTCCTAATCGACGACGTTCAGTTCATCACAGGAAAAGAAAGGACCCAGGAAGAGTTCTTTCATACTTTCAATGCCCTTTATGATGCTCAGAAGCAAATAGTTCTCACCTCTGACTGTCCGCCGCGCGATATCCCGGGGATAGAAGAACGTCTTCACTCGCGTTTTGAGTGGGGATTAATCGCGGATATAGAACCTCCTGATCTTGAAACGAAGATCGCCATACTGAAGCGAAAAGCCGAAAGCCAACAAACAGATCTACCGGACGATGTTGCGTTATTCCTGGCCACTAATAGTAAACACAATGTTCGCGAATTGGAGGGTTCACTCGTTCGGTTGCTGGCAATGGCTTCGCTTAGAGGTTTACCGCTCTCGAAGGCGCTAGCGCAAGATGCTGTCCGCAACGTGTTGCGACGCGACGAAGAAAACGGCATTTCAATTCGTCGAATCCAGACCGTTGTCGCTGCCCAATACAAGGTAAAGGTCGACAGTTTGGTCGCGCGTTCTAACGTGAGACACGTCCTGCTGCCCAGACAGCTTGCGATGTATCTGTGCAAGCGCCTTACCAAAAAAAGCTATCCCGAGATTGGTCGGCAATTTGGAGGGAAACATCACACTACGGTAATGCACTCTGTGCAAAAGATTGATCGCTTGATCTCTTCGGATGTGGATATTCGAGGTACAGTCGATAAACTGATTGAGGCACTTGAAACCTCACCGAATAGTCTCAGATAGGCTGCTCATCTACACAGGCAATAGTCGATAGCTAAAGACCAGACGATCAAGGAATTAACGCTCTTAATCACAATTCCACAGGCTCTTACTACTAATACTAAAGATTCTCAAACTACCAAATTGATTTATTGATTAGAGATATAGCCGCGGATCCGTTTAATGGGTTTTATCAAATCCCGCTTACCGTGTTATAAGAGAAAAACTCAGGACGTAGAATGTAATCCGACCGTTATTAGGAGCAACTAAATGCGATTCGTTATTGCGCGAAACGCGCTGCAAAGGGAATTGGCGTTCGTTCAGGGAATCGTCGAAAGGAAGAATACGATTCCGGTTCTGGCTAATATTCTAATCGAGTCGGCTGGTGAAAATTCGATTAGAATTAGCGGAACCGATCTCGACGTTACCATCAGATGCGACACCGACGCCGATGAAATAAGTTCTCAGGGCGCGATTTGCGTTCAGGCGCGAAAGTTGTTTGATATCGCAAGACTGCTTCCGGATGCGCCTGTTAGTTTTCGCAAAGAGGAGAATGAATGGGTAACGGTAGAATGTAATCGTTCGAAATTCAGATTACCCGGCATATCGAAGGACACTTTTCCTGAATTGCCGGGTTTTAAGTCAACACCTCTTAAGTTGCCGGCTGCTTTGATCAAGCTGCTGATAGACCGCACTATCTTTGCGATAACCCAGGAAGAAGGACGGTACACACTCTCTGGCGCAAAGTTCGAAATTGATAAACAAAGTGTCAAGATGGTAACGACTGACGGCCATAGACTGGCTTTTGTGTCTACTAACGACTTTGTCAAAGACTCAAAAGGCGAAGGTCTCGATGTTCTGATTCCACGGAAGACGCTCTCTGAGTTGACAAAACTCAGCGCTGACTTCGAAGGGGAGATAAGTCTCGGGGCCGATGAGAATCACGTTTACTTTCAGGTAGGCTCGCGTTTATTAATTTCCAGAATGCTTTCCGGCCAGTTTCCAAACTATGAAATGGTAATGCCCAAGAACAACGACAGGTCCGCTGTTTTCGACACGCTCGCACTCAATCAGGCAGTTAAGCGAGTCGCTCTGATGGCTGACGATCGTTCTCACGCTGTTCGTCTGCATCTGAGCAAGGAGCAGCTTCTGATCAGTTCCCAAAACGCCGAAGAGGGCGAGGCGCGGGAGACAATCGGAACGGACTTCGCCGGCGAAGACACGGAGATAGGTTTCAATGCTCAATACCTGCAGGACTTCCTCAACGTAGTAGGATCAGAAAAAGTTGCTTTTGAGTTCAAGGACGGCAACTCACAAGCTCAGTTACGGCCAGTGTCCGAAGAAAAGTACGACTACCGATATGTCCTTATGCCGATGCGGCTATGAAACCTATCAAGTAGTGGCGGCCAAAAAAAGAACCGGACATCGAAGAGCGCCGGTACGAAGAAGGGCGCTCTTTCCTGTGTTTGAAACGAGCGTGTTTTCGGTCCGCTGCACGCTGTGATGTCGGCCACCTAACGTCATTGCCTGTGCTACAATTCGACGATGTTTCTCAGATCGATCGAGGCGCACGGTTTTCGAAATCTTGAAGGAAAAATCGTCTGGGGAAGCGGCCTCAACATTCTTCATGGTAATAACGGCGAAGGCAAATCAAACTGGCTGGAAGCGATCTATCTTCTCGCTCACGCAAAATCATTCAGAACGCGGCAGCTCAATGAAATATTAAGATTCGGCGCGAACCAGGCCTCGGTCCGGGGAACGGTAGCGCGAGGAAACGCGATCGAGCGGGAGCTGCAAGTTGATATCCAGGCAAGGTCAAAGAAGACCTCGGTTAACGGCAAGCGCGAGCCGCTGGCCCGCTACGCCGCACAGCTACACGCGGTCAGCTTCACCGCCGACGAACTCGAAGTAATACGTGGTGGCCCCGAGGCGCGACGAGGTTTCGTTGATCGGGGGGCGGTATCGCTTCACCCTGGCTATGCCCAGACACTTGCCGACTACAACAAAGTAATCAAGCAAAAAAAACTACTGCTCCGACAGGCGGCCGAAGGTCGATCGAGTCAGGAAGAATTGGCTGAACTGGTCGAACCCTGGAACAAACAACTGGTTAGTTTAGGTACGGACATTCATAACGCGCGCACAGTTTATATCAACGAGTTGAACAACGCTCTCGATCACGATTTATTCAGCGACAACATTTCTATTCGCTACGTTTCGTCCCTGGAAGGAAAGGGTGACTTGAGCGATTATGAAGCGCTGCTTGCCGCGCGGCTTGAATCGCGATTCCAGGCAGAAGCGTTTGCCGGCGCCTGTTTGATCGGACCACATCGCGACGATCTTGACGTGCTTTTTGGCGGCCGGCATTTGCGCAGTTTTGGCAGTTCGGGTCAACAGCGTAGTGCATTGATAACACTTGATTTAGCGGCACTTTCCGTGTATCATTCCAAACATCAGGATTACCCGGTTTTCCTCATTGACGACGTGGATGCTGAACTTGACGGACGCCGCATTGATCGCCTGCTCGAATACCTTGAAGGACGCACGCAAACCTTCGTTACTACCTCAAAGAGGAATCACTTTGAGCGGTTCAATGGTCGCGCTAGTTTTTATGAGGTCACGAGCGGTCACGCGAGCGAAGACCGAGCGTTAAGCGCGGTGATGGCTACCGGCGCGATGTCCCGATAGAAGATGTGAAAAGAGGAATAAACGATTGGCTATTGCATCACCAAAGTTGAAGAAGAGAATGGACACTTACGATTCATCGTCTATCTCGGTATTGGAAGGGCGCGAGGCCGTGCGCAAGCGACCGGCCATGTATATCGGATCCACAGGCGAGATGGGGCTGCATCACCTGGTTTACGAAGTCGTCGATAACTCTATTGACGAGGCTTTGGCGGGACACTGCGACACCGTTGAAGTAACTATTCATCTTGACCATTCCATTACGGTAGTCGACAACGGCCGTGGCATTCCCGTCGACCTGATGAAGAAGGAAAAGAAGTCCGCTGCCGAAGTCGTGATGACCAAGCTTCACGCGGGCGGTAAGTTCGACACGAACGCTTACAAAGTTTCCGGCGGATTACACGGCGTGGGCGTTTCGGTCGTCAACTTTCTTTCTGAGACGCTTCACCTGGAAATCTGGCGCGACGGCCTGACGTATGAGCAGGAATACGAACGTGGTATTTCGGTCGCCCCCCTCAAACAGACCGGCAAGACGCGAAAGCGCGGGACGAAGATCACCTTCAAGCCTGACACACAGATTTTTGACACGATCGAGTTTAGCTTTGACAAGCTCTCTGAGCGACTGCGCGAAAAGGCTTTTCTAAACAAAGGAATCCGCATCACGATTCACGATGAGCGTGAAGAACCCGAGCGCTCACACGAGTTTTACTATCGCGGCGGCATCGCCGAGTTCGTGAAACACCTCAACAAGAACAAAAGCGTGCTGCACGACAAACCGATGTATTTCGAGAAGGTGAGCGACCCGCTCTCAATCGAAGTCGCCATACAGTACAACGATGGTTACGACGAGAAGGTCTATTCTTTCGCCAATAACATCAACACCGTTGATGGCGGCACGCATCTTTCAGGTTTTCGTTCGGCGTTCACGCGCACCATCAACGCTTACGCGCAAACGTCCGGCCTGTCGAAGAACTTCAAGGGCTCGCTGACCGGTGACGACGTGCGCGAGGGCCTGGTAGCAGTTATCTCCGTCAAACTTCCGCAACCGCAGTTCGAAGGCCAGACAAAAGGCAAGCTTAACTCTGACGTTAAAGGAGCGGTTGAATCGTTTCTTAATGATCGATTGACAGAGTACCTGGAACAAAATCCCACGGTCGCCCGGCGCGTCGTTGGCAAGTCGCTGGACGCCGCGCGCGCGCGCGACGCGGCCCGAAAGGCCCGTGAGATTGTGCGCAAAGGCGCCATGGGTAACACGATGCTGCCCGGCAAACTCGCTGATTGCCAGGAACGCGATCCGGCGCTCTCGGAAATCTATATCGTTGAAGGAGACTCAGCCGGCGGCTCAGCCAAGCAAGGCCGCGATCGGAAGAATCAAGCCATTCTTCCGCTGAAGGGCAAGATCCTGAATGTCGAGAAAGCTCGCTTTGACAAGATGCTCGGCCATAGCGAGATCAAGGCGCTCATAACCGCCCTCGGCACAGGCATCGGTAAGGAAGATTTTGACGCGAGCAAGCTGCGTTACCACAAGATCATTCTCATGACTGACGCCGACGTTGACGGTTCCCACATCCGGACACTTCTGCTGACCTTCTTCTATCGTCAAATGGCCGAACTGATCGAGAAGGGATATGTGTACATCGCGCAACCTCCTTTGTTTAAGGTCAAGCGTGGGAAGAAGGAAGAGTACATCAAAGACGAAGGCTTGATGACGCGCTATCTGATGCGGATGGCAACGGCGGACATGACGGTAAAGTCAGTCGGAGCAAAGAAGGACATCGAAGGAAAAGAGCTTGCCCTGTCGTTGGAAAAGCTGGTGGACCTTAAGCGTTACTGCGAGCGCACCGTGCGCCGGCTCGCCGGAGACGCGCGTTTGCTTGACACACTGCTGGAGGCTTTCGCTGGCAAGAAGGGTGTCTGGCGTAAAGAAGGGGCCACGTTGCGCAGCATCTTTCAGGATCGCGACCTGATGGCCAAGGTAGAGAAGGCGTTGGATAAGGCGGGTTTCAAGACTGATCTGTCGACAGATGAAGAGCACGGATTGGGGGAGATTGAAGTTACCACTACCTCTGGAGTGAAAGTTTCGATTGACTGGAACTTTGCCAGCTATGTTGAGTTTCAAAGAGCTGTGGAACTCTACATGACTTTGGAAGACGAGCTGGCGCCGCCCTTTATCACCGGCACGAATGGAACCAGCGAAGAGATTTCGACGCGCGAGGCGCTGTTGGAAAGAGTACTCGCGGCCGCGAAGAAGGATCTTTCCATCCAGCGCTATAAGGGCTTGGGTGAAATGAATCCTGAGCAACTTTGGGAAACAACCATGAACCCTGAGAAGCGCACCCTGTTACAAGTCAGGGTTGATGACGCAGTGGAAACCGACGACATCTTTTCCGTCCTGATGGGCGACGCCGTCGAGCCGCGCCGGAAATTCATTGAAGACAACGCGCTGGACGTAAGGAATTTGGACATCTGACCTACGTTTCTTCCCTGTATCTATCCGAGCGGAAACGCCACAACTTAACCTCAGCTCCCGGCGGGATCCCCGCCTTTCGTGAAGCAATCTCTACTTGCTTTGCAGCCGTATCAATTCCTTTAAGATTAGGAAGCAGCAACCCTCGACGCCCTCCGTCTTGGTCTTCGACGATTACGCCGTAAACCAAGGGGTCGAGATCCTCGAGACGCACGGGTTCGGGTTGCGAGAGTACATCTACTGAGTACTTGAGATTGGGAAGTTCATCTGTGCGAACCGGCGGAAAGCGCGGGTCGCGTATGGCGGCGCTGATGGCGTTCACCATCAGTTCTTCAGCGAGAGGGTTTTTCTCCGGCTCGATCGTGCCGATGCAGCCGCGCAAATCTCCGTCAAGAGTCTTGATGGAAACAAAACACGCGGCCCGAGCGGTCAACTCATCCGGAAGATCATCGGGTGGAGTAATGATTGTGCCGGTGGTGATGAGGGTTTCAATGGTGAGGCGGGCGAGGGCGGGTAACAAAGCCCGACTAAAGTCGGTACTCTGAACACCTGTGGCCGACGTATCGCTTGATCCGGTCGCTACCGCTCGCGGTTCTGACAAGAGTTGCGCGACCATGTAGCCGACGCCAAACGGCGCTTCGTAGCTAATCACATCACAGCGCGATTCAAGTTCTTGCGCCACGCCGATCGCGACCAGCATCGAGCGATAGCCGCACTCTCCCGCAGTGCGTCGCAGTTCCGGATCGATATTAACGATCCGACCCGTCGAGTTGCTGCGAATCGCGTCCACCACTTCTGCGTCGAACAGATGTGCCTGTGGATTGTAGCCGGCGGGCGCGTCGGGCTTCAGCCGGTGACTGAGATCGCCGCTGGCAATGAACGCCACCCGCCGCCCAGCTTTATCAATCGCTGCACGAATGCAATTGCCAAAGCAAAGATGATCTTCGTTGGAAAGAAAGCTGTAGCCCAGCGCAACCACGCGTCCGTGCCAACCGTGGCGTTGCAGAAAATAGAGCGGCACGGCTGTACCGTGATCCAGATCACCGCGTATTCGCACCACCTCGAACGCAGTTTCTGCCGCAGCGCGCGTAATTTCTTTCAGCAGTTCTTCATCCAGCTCGGCGTGCACTGTCGCGGTGGGCGCGCGAAAGTTTGAGAAGTCGGCGTGAAGCTGGGGCCCGTCGTAAGCGACAAAGGCGTCCGGCTCGAGCGGCGCGTGCGGTGAAATCAGAACTACCGTTTCCGCCCCGCTTCGAATCACGCGCTCAGTCAACGCCGCCATCGCGTCGATCGAGCTGCGCACGTCGGCGATCGCCTCGCGTCCGACTTCAGGAACCATGATCGGAGGATGCGGAGCAATGCCGGCGAAAACCAATGAACTCGTGTTGGCCATATCAACCCACAGAGGCCACCGAGGGATGCTGAAGCAAGGTCTATTTTCCGTTAACGCCGAGATTCTAGCACCGGCGCGATTGTGTCAGAAGCCCGCGCGTTAGCAAGGGCGACTGTCGCTATAATTGCGAGTCGCTGTCCGAGATCTGTTTAGGAGATGTTGCCCTCCCTGACGGTCGGGCTTCTGACACAGACCGAACAAGGCTTATGATTGCCGCGCATGGATCGATTCGATGTCTTGATCGTAGGCGCCGGCCCGGCCGGTTCGTTCGCCGCAGAGCGTCTCGCGCGCGGAGGCGTGCGCGTCGCGCTGTTCGACGGGCGTCCGCCAGGCGAACCGAAAGCCTGCGGCGGTGGGGTGACGTCAAAAGCGTTGAAGGCCTGGCCGCATTTGCTGGATGCAGTCGGCCGCACGATCGACGAGCTCGACATGTACTCGCCTTCGGGGAAGCATCTGCATTTGAAACTGGACGAGCCATTCGCCGTCTACTCGCGGAATGCGTTCGACACTTTTCTGCTTGAACGCGCGCGCGCCGCCGGCGCGAAAGTGTTTGCCGAAAAGATTTCCGGCCGTGGCTTCAGACAAAACGAGAACGGTTGGATTGTTTGCGCGCAAACGGGCGCGGAGTTTTTCACTGACTGGTTGGTCGGCGCCGATGGAGCGAATAGCGCGATTGCGAAAAAGCTCGCCGGGCCTTTGCCGCCAGCCGAGATGGGAATTGCCTTTGGCTATCGCGGCCCGCTTCCAGATGAGGGCGACACGTCTACGGTCATCGCCTTTTTACCCAACTGGCCTGGCTATGCGTGGGCCTTTCCTCGCGTCGATCATGTTTCCTTTGGCATCGCAATCTCACTGATGGATTTCAAACCTCGTCCCCTCGATGCGCTTCTTTGGGACTTCATGGTTGGGTATTACTGTGTAAGCTCGAACAAGACAGCACCGCTTTGGTCATTTGGATCCGTCGCGGATCCTCGAAGACGCAAGATTGGCGAGAGGTTAGAAACATCAGTTGAAAAGTATGCCGCACGGGTGCCTCAGTTATCACCAACAACCTGGAAAACTCGAAAAACGGCTGGAGTTGATTGGGCGCTAGTGGGCGACGCGGCGGGGTTTGTTGACCCGATTACAGATGAGGGAATCTATTATGCCCTGCGTTCAGCTGAACTGCTTGCCGAGGCCTATCTTGAAGGTAAGCCCTTGGATTATGAGTCAAGATGGCGTGCTGATTTCGGCTTAGAATTGCAGCGGGCGGCGACAATACGCCGCCGCTTTTACGGCAACCTGCTAGGGTTAACGTTTGCGGAATGTATGATTAACCTTGCATATGCGCGCAAGGGCATAAGACGAACTCTGGCAGACCTAATCGGCGGAGATCAGCATTATGTGGGGCTGAAGCGCTCTTTGGCGCGGAGCCTATTACATCTCTAACTATCTCAATATTGACACGTGATGCCACTCGGATTACTTTGATACCTTCGTTTCAAGATTAAGCTTTTGTTTCGAATTGAAATTAAGCGACACCTCATCTTGTATATGGAAATCGTTGGAGTATTTCAAAGCAGCCGAGAGAAAATTCTGTGCAACCTCATCCTTGATAAACTCGTTTGGCCCTTCGGCAAAGCAAGCTCAAGCCTGAAACGAATAATTGGCTGCACTACACTTTTTCTTATATGCTTCTTAGTCGTTGTAGCTGTCCTCTGGATAGCCAATCAACCAGCAAAAATATCTCTGATAAATGCTGTTATCGTTGCTTTGATTTCTTCACTCTCGTTTTACGTAATAAGCTGGAATTACGACTATATTCTTGACCAAGTGCGCGAGGCGGTATCCAGTTCACCGCTCGGTAACAACCTCGATGGGAAATTGAGCTCATGGGTCAAGAAGGCTGTAAATCCGTGGTCTCAACTCACAGGGTCGCTCATTTCTATTCTTATTATTGCCGCAGTCCTTCATCTCATCGTCGACGAAAGAGAACTGTCAGTTGAACATCTCGCGAAGTTTACCGCAATTCTCATTGTAGTCTTCAGCATGGGGCAGGGAGGCTACTGGGCCATTGTAAGTCCGCTCTTTACAAAAGAACTGAGTCGCGACACCGTCTTTGATGATCTAAACATTGACCCACTCCATCCGAGTCGAACGCCAATTCTGGTGTCTGCTTCGAAATTTCTTTCAGTCGCTTCGTTGACTGATGCGCTAATGGTGACACTTTGCTTAATAAGTCTTTTTGTAATTCGACCACGGTTTGGCAAAGGCAATCTCACCTATCCGGTCGTCATGGTTCTCAGCGGTTACCTTCTTACTACTTGGAACTTTTTGCTTCCACAATGGAACCTGGCTCGGATCATCCAACGAGCGAAGATGAACACGCTCAATGAAATTAGCCTTGAAGCAAACAAGCTATATTCGCGCCTGGAATCACTAAGTTCGTCTGAATTTGAACGATTAGAGCATTTGATGAAATTCTACGATGACGTAAGCAACGGTCCTAACACCATGATCAATTTTGTGGCTCTAAGATCGCTTATCGGGTCACTCTTGACGCCAACCGTCGTAGCTATTATTGGCATAGTAGACTGGAAGGCTCTATTGCAAAGACTGCCTGCGTCTATTAAATGAATAGGACGAACGCTGAATGAATGAAGAAAGGTTCGATGACGAACGGCTTCGTGTTCTCTTAGCTGAATACGCTCAGTTCAAAGAATCGGAACGCGCATCACGCGATCACCTTTATAAGATCAACACTCTCGCAGCGGCGGTAACATCAGGCTTGTTTGTGGCAATCATAAACTATAAGCTTTCAAATCTCACGCTGATTGCTCCGTTCGTTATTTACCTCTTGGGTTTTCTTTACAGTACGGAATCGTTACGTCTCCTGCGATTATCAGCTCACATCAGAGAGATCGAGCTGGCGGTTAGATCAGAGTTGTCGGAATCTGAAAAATCAATTCCTGCAAGTTTTGAGAGTCGAGAAAGGTATAGGAGCCTTGTTGCGACTAGCGCTTCAATTTACTCTGTGGTCTGGTTTCTGTTTCTTTATCTTCTCATCACAAATCCATATAACAAATATCTTAGAGTCGGTCTTTTGATTTCATATGGCCTTATCGGCCTAGGTACTTGGACATACGACCTCTGGACGAATCGCAAATACATGTTTCCTAAGAAGGGCAGTGGTACTTCGGTATAGATCCAGAAGAATCGTGCGAGTGACAAGCAGCTCAAACGCTTATTCGATCGCCAATTACGAAAAACGCTGGCGCGCAGACTTCGGTCGCGAGTTGCGACGTGCCTCACAGATGCGGCGCAGGTTCTACGGAAACTTCTGGGGCGCGCCTTTCACCGATCGCATGATCGAGTTCGCGCGCGGCCATCGCGGCATCCGCAAGGTCCTCGGCCAACTCGTCGCCGGCGATCAGGGATACACCGACCTGAAACGCAAACTCGCGCGCAGCGCATTGAAACCCATGTGAACAATTACCATCCATTATACTAAGAATCCTCCAGGTTGCTTTGGCGATTTCGGTGATGCCACAAATGGTTGGAGAGAACAAATTTGATTATCCAGGGCAGACAACACTTTGGATTACCAACGGAGATGGATTAAACGCCGTTCCTCTCGGACCTTGAACAGTTAGAAGAAACGCCAGCAGTCTGAGACTCGAAATCCAAAACTCGAAACTGCCTAAATGATCCACGTCCCACTGACTCCAAACCAACGCCGCGGTTTCCTGGCCGCCTGGGGTGGTTGGGTTTTGGATGGCATGGACTCTTTCATCTATGCGCTGGTGATGGTGCCGGCGCTGCGCGAGTTGTTGCCCCGATCAGGAATTGCCGCCGATCAATCCAACATCGGGTTTTATGGGGGCCTGTTGTTCGCCCTCTTCCTGGTTGGCTGGGGATGCTCGCTCGTCTGGGGTCCGATTGCCGATCGTTTCGGACGCCTCCGCGCGCTCATGTTCACGATTCTTTGCTATTCGATCTTCACTTTTCTCGGCGCGTTCGCCAGCAGCGTTTGGGCGCTGGCGGTTTTCAGATTGTTAGCCGGCGTCGGCATCGGTGGCGAGTGGTCGATGGGCGGTACGTTCATCGCCGAAGAATTGCCGGAAGCGCGCCGCAAAATGGCTGCCGGCTTGATGCACACCGGGTATTACGTCGGCATCTTTCTCGCGGCGATCGCCAACTACTTCATCGGCGCGCGCTTCGGTTGGCGCGCGATGTTTGTGGTGGGCGGAACGCCTGCCTTGCTCGTGGGCTTCATTCGTTACGGCGTGACCGAGTCGAAGCGTTGGGAGAATCGCATCGCCCAGGTTGGCAGCAGATGGACGATGCAACGCGCATTTTTCACGCTCTTTTCTCCGGAGTATCGCCGGCGCACGCTGCTCAACTCGACTTACCTGCTGATTTCCATCGTCGGCTTGTGGGCAGGCTCGGTCTATGTTCCGGCGTCTGTAAGTCAGCTCGCCGCGAAAGCAGGATTCTCCGAAGCACAGGGTGTGCGACTAGCGTCTTACGGCACGATGATTCTTTCCACCGGGACCATCATCGGCTGTCTCCTGCTGCCGATTTTGGCTGAGAAGTTTGGCCGCCGAATCACCCTGGCGATCTACTTCGCCGTAATGGCAGTGTTTATATCTCTGGGCTTCGGTTACGTTTTCTATCTCGAAACGCACACACTCGTTTGGTTCATGACGTGTCTGTTCTTTCTCGGCATTGGCGGAGCCAACTTTGCGATGTACACGCTCTGGTTGCCGGAACAGTACCCGACTGAATGCCGGGCCAGCGCGTTTGCCTTTGCCACTTCGATTGGGCGCTTTGCCGGCGCCGGCATCACGTTTCTGGTCGGCGCCGGCGTCGCTTATTACCACACAATCGGAACTCCCGTGGCGCTGACGTCTTTGGCGTTTCTCGTGGGTCTGCTGCTGCTCCCGTTCGGCAAAGAGACGAAAGGCGCTCCGCTTCCGGCGTAACGTACCATTTACTAAACATGCATCAGGAATTAACATGCACGACCATGCGTCTCATAATTGCTGCGTTCATTACAATCGTGTTGCTGGCCGGCTACTTTATCGCTAACGAACCGAGCGAGTCTCAGGCCGCCCGCAACGCTTCTTCCTCAGTAGAAATTGGCGAGCCAGGCCAACTGCAACCAAACACACTCTGCGCCAAAGACGAACGCATAATCTTCAGTTGTCCCGTCAAACGCCCGGCGAAGATCGTTTCCGTCTGCGCGTCGAAAGATCTGACGAGCGAGCATGGTTACCTGCAATACCGCTTTGGCCTGCCGGGAAAGATCGAACTCGAGTTTCCGAAAGATCGAACCGGGACGCAGGACAAGTTTCACTACACGCATTACTTTCGCGCGCAGTTTGATCTGACCGAGATTAACTTCACGATCGACGGTTACGAGTACCAGGTCTTTGATGACTACAACGGCGAAGAGAAACCGGCCGTCAGCTCTCAAGGCGTCAGCGTCACCGCGCCCGGCAAACCAAAAGAAGTCAGCTTCACCTGCCGCACGAGACCGAAAGCCGATTACTCGGATTTGCAGGCCGTGCTGCCGAACGGGCAGGAATAGCCTGCTGAATTAAGCGATCATGTCGCGAACGACCGAGATAAGACCACTCGACGAGCCATCGAAGATGGCGGCAGAATAGTAGCCACGGGCGCAAGCCCGTGGATCAGACCACCTCAAAGAACCCAAGCCCGCGAAGCGGGCGGCAGAATCCACCAACCGAATTTCGATTGAGGAAAGTGAATACCTGTCGCCCCTCCGGGGCTCACGCCCGGGGCTATTATTCTGCCGCCCGCTTCGCGGACTGGTTGAAAGGTGATATCAGCAGAGATTCTCAGTACAAGTCCCGAAGCGAATCACTCCGCTTCAGAATATAAAACCTCCGCCCGGCCGGATGCGTGAGGTTGCGCCAGCGCGAGAGTCGCCGCTCGCTCACAATCTCAAAGCCAAAAGATTCGAACAGCGCTCGCCACTCGGATTCGCGGCGAAAGGTGCAAGGGCCGGTGCGGCCGCGCCACTGCTGACTGTGAAACCAGCACACCCCGCGATCCCACCAACTTCGAGGGACGTCTTCGTAAATGATGGCGAGGCCGCCAGCGCGCAGCGCGCGACGCATTTCGTTCAGCACGACAGAAACGTCTTGTGCGTGATGCAAGACATAGCAGAGCATGACCGCGTCGAGTGAATCATCCATCAACGGAAACTGCACGCCGTTGTAGCGACGATAATCAATCGGCGCGTCAGCGCTGCTTCCTAAATCAATCCCCACCACGCTCGTGCCGAGCATCGCGCTCAGATGATGCGCGATAAAGCCGTTGCCGCAACCGACATCCAGAACTTCAGAGCCGCGGGGAATCACGCGCGCGATCTCCTGTGCCATGTCATAAGCGCGGCCGACTTTGCGCCGTCGACGTTCGCGCGCCCAGCGGCGTTTGAGGCCGTGAAGTGTGCGCTCGATGACATCAAACGGGCGCGCCACAAAGTGGCGCACAGAAGGTAGCCAGGGATCAGCGGCTGGCAGGCCGCGCAACCTCTGGTCACGCTGTAGCAAATGATCGCGGGCTGCAGGTGCGCGAGAAAGTTCTGTCGGCCTTGCTGGGATCGATGACATGTAGCCATAACTCTGCAACCACGGTGCCGGACGAAAGATCGGAGAATTGTCATGAAGTGGATATGAAGGAAACGGACGGCGCGAGATTTTGATGACGATTGACAGCAGGAAAGATCAGACACCCGCAAGCTAACAAGTCCTCGAAGCGGCGATAGAACGGACTCGACGATGAATTGGGATACGGGAGATTCTGTCGCCCCTCCGGGGCTCACTGGAATCCTTTTGTGACGTGATCCCCAGGTTTCGCTTCGCTCCACCTGGGGCTATACTCTGTCACCTGCTAAGCAGGTTTGTTGGGTTCATATACCCATCAGTATTCATAAGGAGACGAGATAAAGATGTTCACTAAGGTCGTGGTGTTTGCTCTTGTACTTGGCATTTTCGCGTACGCGCTCGCGCAACCTGGACCACGCGCGGGTTCGCAGAGCTCTCTGCCTGCCGGCTACTGGCCGATCGAAAAAAGCCAGCCGATCATCGACAAGACCCAGACGATCCGTCTGGCTCCGGATCTATCACAACTCGGCCCCGGCGAAAGGAAAGCTGTGGCGAAGCTGCTTGAAGTCGGAAAAATCTTTCAGGGCATTTATGAAGACCAGCGGCACCAGCAGGCGCTTACGGCTGCTCATAATCTAAACGCGCTAGTCCACACTTATATTTCGCCGGCGCCGGCGGCGTCCGAAAACCTGCTGACGCTTTATCGCCTCTTTCAGGGACCAATCGCGACCACACTCGAAAACAAACGCGAACCGTTCCTGCCGGTCGATCCGGTGGTGCCGGGCAAGAACATGTATCCGTGGGGCGTGAAGAAAGAAGAAATTGAGAGTTTTCTCGTGTCCCGCCCTGGAAGGCGTGATGAGATCATGGATGGGCGTTCAGTCGTCCGTCGCCTGACCGTTCCAAATTTAACCCGTGACTTAAGTGTTCTCACGAAATATCCGGCACTCGATACTTTGCATCCCGGATTAAAACGCACGCTTCGCTTGCGAAGAATGGATGCTGATCGACCAGAGTTCTACGCCGTTCCTTACTCGGTCGCGTATGCCGATGAACTGATGAAGGCGCACGGCTTGTTGAACGAAGCCGCCGACGCTTTGCAGAAAGATGACGAGGAGTTCGCCAGGTATCTGCGCAATCGCGCGCGTGACCTCTTGTCGGATGATTACGAGTCGGGCGATGCGGCGTGGATCACCGGGCACTTCAAAAATCTCAACGCGCAGATTGGTTCATACGAAACTTACGATGATGAGCTTTACGGCGTGAAGACTTTCTTTGCGTTCAGTCTGCTGGCAACGCGTCAGCAGGAGACCACCGCGCTGCGGCAGGCAATGAAGGGGTTGCAAGCTCTCGAAGATTCTTTGCCGTACGATCATCACAAGCGGATCCGCGAAGACATTCCCGTCGGCGTCTATGATGTGATTGCCGACTTTGGCCAGGCGCGTGGTGGCAATACCGCGACGATTCTGCCGAACGAAAGTTATCTGGCGCGCCGCTATGGCCGCACGATCCTTCTGCGCGCGAACATCATGCGCGAACCGAACATCTTTGAAGGCACGTCGCGCGCGTTGGCGGCAGCGGTCGGCGAAGATCAAGCGAAGGAGCTGACCTCTGACGGAAATTTCTATCGTACCCTCTGGCACGAGGTCGGTCATTACCTCGGCGTCGATCAAACCAAAGACGGGCGCGATCTCGACCAGGCCCTCTTGGACGACGCCAGCGCTCTAGAAGAGATGAAAGCTGATCTGGTTTCGCTGTTCGTAGCCGACGCCCTGCATAAGCAGGGCTACTACACCGATGCGCAGCTACGGTCGGTTTACGCGGGCGGCATTCTGCGCGTGCTCCAGAATGTGAAGCCGAGGCGCGATCAGCCGTACCAGACAATGCAGTTGATGCAGTGGAATTTCTTCCTTGAGAACGGGTTGTTAACTTTTGAAAATGCCAAGGTGCGGATTCATTACGACCGGTATCACACCGTGGTGGGCAAGCTGCTCCAGAAAGTGCTCGAGGTTCAGTATGCTGGTGAGAAAGCACGGGCTGATCAGTTCATCGATCGGTACACGACCTGGAAAGACGAACTGCACGGCGTGATTGCAAAGAACATGCGTGAGCAATCGCGCTATCGATTCCGGCTGTTTAAGTACGCGGTGCTGGGGGAGTGAGAAAACCAGAAGGCAGTAGGCAGACGGCAGTAGGCAGGAAACAACCGATTGAGCCCCGTAGGGGCGAAATATTTATAGCTCTGCGATTCCGAATTATCTTGTGAGCTCCGTAGGAGCGACATGTTTTTCGATCGATAACGGAGTCTTCCGAGTGCGCGATCTGTCGCTCCTACGGAGCTCGGGTCTTCATTGCCGACTCGTGACTATAAATATGACGCTCCTACGGAGCCTAAGCACTCAGTTCCGGCGTCATGCTCGCCACGCGTTAGCAAGTGGTACTGATCGGTTTTAGTTTGCCACCCCATGAAAAGAGATCCGCGCACGATCGCACTCACGCTGTGGCGGTGTCTGAAGCTGCGATGTCCAGCCTGTGGTCGCGCGTCTATCGTCGAACGACCTTTCAATCTAAAGAACCGCTGCACCGCGTGCGAAGTGATTTTCAAACGCGAAGAGGGATTTTTTGTCGGCGCGATTATGGCGAACGTGGTCGCCACTGAGGTCCTGATTCTCGTCGTTTATTTTTCCTGCCTGCTGTTCACCAATTTTGATGAGCGAGTCACGCTAACAATTCTCTTCATCGTCGGGGTCACGTTTCCGCTCGCGTTCTATCATCACAGTTGGGCGCTGTGGTTGGGAGTGGATCATCTGATCGAGGGGCTGCCGAAAGAAGAAGGCAGAAAGCAGTAGGCAAAAGGCAGAAAGCGGAAAGCGAGAAAACAGATACGTCGTCAGCCAAACCCGCGCGTCCAAGTACTGCCTACTGCCTACTGGTGTAGGGTTCCAGCGCGCGGCGCAACTCTGCCGGCACCGGAACCGGTTTCAAGCCGTCGCGGCCGGCCGCGACCAGCACAAAATGCGCGGTGGCAATCAAGTCCTCTTCAATCTTTCCGTCGTTGCCCTTGCGGCGCACTTCAAAATTTAAGCGCATCGAAGTGCGGCCAAACTTGCCAACATACACGCTGACTTCCAAAAGATCGTCGAGCTGCGCGGCGCGATGAAAATCGCATTCCAGATGCACGCGCGGCAACCAGATGTCCAACTCATCAAACACTTTTCCGTAAGCCATGCCCACCGCGCGAAACAATTCGGTCTCGGCAATTTCAAAGAAGCGAATGTACGAGCCGTAAAAAATAATCCGGGCGGCGTCGACGTCGCCCCACAACACGCGTTCCTCAACCGTGAACTTTTGAAATTTACTCATCGCCTTATTGTCTCATTGATTCAATAAAGTGTCAGAAGCCCGAACGTAAGCGAGGGCATGTGTCGAAAGAGTGACCCGCCCTTACGGTCGGGCTTCTGACACTCACGCCGCATTCGCGCCTTCGGCCAACGCTCGTTGCCGCGCGAAGTGATCGACAATCTCGGTCGCGGTCTTGCGACCGACGAAGGGCGCGAGTTCGTCTACGGTCGCGAGCGCGATTTTCTGGATTGAGCCGAACTGTCGCAGCAGACGGGTCTTGCGTTTCTCACCCACGCCGGGAATCGCCGACAGCTCAGAAGTGAAATCGCGCAACTCGCGACGCTTGCGATGATAAGTGACGGCATAGCGATGCGTCTCGTCGCGGATCATCTGAATCAGACGCAGGATCTGCGAGTGCGAATCGAGATAGATAGGCTCGTCTTCGCGACCTTTGACCAGAAGGTAAGCGACCTGATTGTGATGAAGCGGAGGCTTGACCACGCCAATCATCGGCACGGCTTCGAGATCGAGTTCGCGCATGGCTTCGGCAGCGGCGCTGAGCTGGCCCTTCCCGCCGTCAATCATTATTAGATCAGGTAAGGACTTTTCTTCGTCACGGACCCTGCGATAACGACGCAGCACTGCTTCGTGCATCGAAGCGAAATCGTCCGCGCCCTCGACGGTTTTGATCTTGAACTTGCGATACTCGTTCTTGTTCATCTTTCCGTTTTCGCAAACGACCATGCCGGCAACATTTTCGGTGCCCTGAATGTGGGACACGTCAAACGATTCAATCCGTGCGGGGAACCGCGGCAACTCAAGCGTCTCCTGCATCTCTTCCAGCACGCGCTTCATGTCGGGTTTCAGCACCCGAAAGCGCTGCTCGAAAGCGAGCTTCGCATTCTTCTCAACCAGGTCGATCATGTCGCGCTTTTCACCGCGCTGGGGAGCCAGGATGTGCACGCGTCGACCGCGGCGTTCGGTCAATGCTTTTTCCAGCAGTTCGCGATCATCGAACTCGATCGGCACGTGAATCTCGCGGGGGACAAATTGCGTGGAACGCGCATCCTGCGCGTGAATCACGGGCGGGACGCCCGTGCCACTGCCCGTGCCACCGCCCGTGCCACTGTAATACTGCGCCAACACTTCGCTCAAAAATTCCGCCGGGTTGAAATCTTCTGCCGGCAAATCTTCCCAAAAGAATTCGCGCCGGCCCACGATGTCGCCTTCGCGCATGGTGAAAAGTTGCAGCGCCAGGCGCTGGCCCTCGCGATAGTAGCCAAAGATGTCGAGGTCGCTCTCGCCGGTCGTCGCCATCTTCTGCTGTTCCGAAAGTTTGATGACCGTCTTGCGCAGATCGCGATACTTCGCCGCGAGTTCATAACGTGTGTCCTCGGAAGCCTGCATCATCCGCGACTCAAGTTGATCCGCCAGCTCGGTGTTGCGGCCTTCGAGCAGCATGCGCACATCGCGCACGGCTTCCTGATATTCCGCGGGCGCGCACAAACCCTTGACGCACGGGCCGAGACAGCGTTTGATGTGATACTCCAGACACGGCCGCGGTGCTTTGCCGTCGATCTCGATGTCGCAGGTGCGCAGTTGAAATGTGCGGTTGATTAGATCGATTGTCCGGCGGGCCATCGAGGCCGGCAGGAACGGTCCGAAGTAGAGCGCGCCGTCGTTTTGAATCCGCCGCGTGATCACACACTTCGGAAACGGCTCGTTGATCGTGAGTTTCAAGTGCGGATAAGACTTGTCATCTTTTAGTTTGTAATTAAAGTAGGGTTGATGTTGCTTGACCAGCGTCGCTTCCAAAATGAAAGCTTCGACTTCGTTGTCAGTGACGATGATCTCAACGTCGGCAATCTGCTTTACCAGCTCACCGGTCTTGATGCCATAGCTAAAGTCACCGGTGCGGCTCGATTGAAAATATGAGCGGACGCGATTGCGCAGGTTCTTGGCCTTGCCGATATAAAGGATCTTGCCGGCCGCGTCTTTGTGCAGATAGACACCGGGTGATCGGGGAAGTTCTTTGAGTTTTTCGTCTAAGGTCACAGTTTCTTTGCGCCTTGGCGCCTTTGCGAGAAATAATCCCACGCAAAGACGCAAAGGCGCAAAGACCGAGGCAGCAAAACTTGCGAATCCCGCTCAGCATAGCGAACGATAAAGACTTCGACGCGGTCGGCTTTGGCTTAAACGCGGTCGATCACTTGATCGTTGTGCCTGAGTATCCCGCGTTCGATACAAAAGTAAGATTCACGGAATACGAAAAGTCCGCCGGCGGGCAAACTGCGAGTGCAATGGTTTCTTTGCAGCGTCTGGGTCTGAAGACGGCCTACGCGGGTCGCTTTGGTTCCGACGCGGAAGGTCGATTCGGATTGAGTTCGCTCGAATACGAAGGCGTGAATTTGGATTTCGCCGAGACGATCGACGGCGCTGACAATCAAATTGCTTTCATCATCATCGACGCGCGCTCGGGCGAGCGCACCATCATCTGGGACCGCGACGACCGACTCTCTTATCGACCTGATGAAGCGCCGATCGATCTCGCAACGCACGGCCGCGTGCTTCACCTCGACGCACACGATCCACCTGCGTGTGCGGTGATGGCTCGGGCCGCGCGCGCCGCCGGCACAATCGTTACCGCGGACATCGACAACATTTACGAAGGACTGCCGGAGCTTTTGCCGCTGATCGATGTACTAATCACCTCCGCCGAGTTTCCGCATCGCATGACCGGCATCAGCCTTGAACGCGCAGCGCTGGTTGAGATGAAAGCGCGCTATGGCTGCGCGGTCGTCGGTGTGACCCTGGGCGCGCGCGGCGCTCTGGCTTACGGCGAAGGAGAGTTTATAGCATCACCGGCGTTCGCAGTTCCCGGCGGCTGTCGCGACACGACCGGCGCCGGCGACGCGTTTCACGGCGGCTTCATTTATGGGATGCTGCGCGGCGAGGATTTGGAGACGTGTATGAAACTCGGCAACGCGGTCGCAGCGCTGAAGTGTCGCAGCCTGGGCGGACGCGCAGCGCTGCCTACGGTGGATGAGTTGAAAGAATTCCTGGCGGCGGGATCAAACAGCCACGGATGAACGCGGATAGACACGGATCAGACCAGGAAATCAAGCCACAAGAAGGCACAGAAGACACAAAAGGAATTTCGGAATTGGTTCTTGTGCTTTTTGTGCCTTTTCGTGGCTAATTATTTTGTGTTATCCGCGTTCATCCGCGGCTAGCTTTGCTCGGCCATCTCGCCCACGGAATATTTCTTTCCATAAGTGCGCGCGAAGTACGCAGCCAGCAGAAACGCGACGAATTGAATTGCGGCGGCAGTCCAGAAAGTTCTGAGGATCGAAACGTCGCTCATGTTCTGTGATCTGCCATCGAAGCCGGGATGCGCGGCCACGCTGTAGATCAGAAAGGCGGCCAGTGAAGGACCAACGGCGCGCGCCAGGCTGGACACTGACTGCGTGACGCCGAGCACTCCTCCTTGCTCGCCGGCGCTCGCGCTCTTCGAAGCAAGGCTACTCAGCGACGGGGCGGAAAGAGCATTGCCGATCGAAAATATGGCGCCGATTGAAAGTATTCCGAACAAACCTGTCGCTGGTCCCACAAACGGAATCACGAACAAGCTCGCGGAAAACAACAACCCGCCGATGATCACCAGCGTCGGCTCGCCAAAACGCTTTACCAGCCTTCCGATCAGCCCACCTTGAATAGTTGCTGAAACAATTCCCACGAAAGCAAAGATCCAGCCGTTGTGCCAAGCGTCGTAACCCAGCCGAAACATCATGAAGAGCGAGAAGGTAGCCGTCATGATCGAGAAGGACACGATCGAGAGAAAGTAAATCGTCAGGACGTAACCAAGTTGAGCGTTTTGTAGCGACTTAAGTAGTTGCCGCCAGCCCCGACCGCTCGCTGCTGAGACGCGCGCCGGATGATCGGGCGTCACGGTTTCCGGCAGCGTGAAGTAAAGCAGAATCGCATTCGCGAAAGCGAGTCCGCCAGCGAAAAGGAAAGGAACATTGATGCCCCAGCGGCTCAGAATGCCGCCAATCGCCGGACCAAAAACGAAGCCGAGCCCGAACGCCGCTCCGATCAGTCCCATACCCTTCGCGCGATTTTCTTTGGTCGTGACATCGGCGATGTAGGCTTGCGCCGTTGAGATGTTGCCGCCGGAAATTCCGTCAATGATCCGGCCGAGAAACAGCATCCACAGCGTCGTGGCGAATCCCAGAATCAGAAATCCCAGACAGGTGCCCAGGATACTGACGAGCAAGACAGGCCGGCGGCCATGCTTGTCGGACAATCTTCCCAGCACCGGCGCGAAGAAGAGTTGCAGGATGGAATACGACGCGAACAGCAAGCCGACTTCAAGCGGCGTAGCGCCGAACTTCGTGCCTTCCGCATAGTAAGGCAGCACCGGAATCACGATCCCAAAGCCGACGAGATCGATGAAGACCGTGATGAAGATGACCAGCAGAGGCGAGCGCTTCATGGAATCACTTTCATCTGTGGGCCAATGGTAAGTTGGTTCTAACGAGGCCTGGCGGAGGTCTTCTTTGATGCTCTATTTGGCGTCAACGTGATCAAACCACGCAGCGCGTTATTTACAGACTCAGAATCAGGAAAATACCTCTTAACATCCGGTTCCAAAAGGACGGCCCCGTCCTGGAGCGTAAAGTATTGGACAACTACGCCTTGATCACCTTTATGGATCTTCACGGCATGCCCTTGCCGATAAGCACGATAGTATCGGCCGCGAACACCCTTCCTCCCGCTGAAGTCATATTCCGGAAGCATTTCGTCAGATCCTGTTTTCTGTGCCTTAGTTTTCTTCATAGACGTTGCGTTCCGAAGCGGTAGAGTATCTCTCGCGGTGTTCATATCGCAAGTGATCAAGCGTTTAGAGTACCGACTTCAGTCGGGTCTTTGCTTGCGGAAGAACCCAACTAAAGTTGGTACTCTAAACACGTGTAACCGCGAAATTCTTCACTGCCTAAAACCTATCGCCGTCGTCCGCCGATCATGCGATCGATTGATGCTTGCCCGCCACCTGAAATCAAAAGTGCGAGCGCCATGCCGGTCAGCGCGAGCGTGAATTCAAGGCCCTTCGGCAGGAAGAAAGCAGGCCAGTGCGCGCCGAACATTGCTACGAGCATCACCGCAGCCAGCAGCACCGCTCCCAGGCGAGTGAATAACCCCAGGACGATCAGGACGCCGCCGATCAGTTGCGACAGCGCGGCCGCGTCCATCCATAACCATGCCGGCCGCATAAACGGAAACGGAGCGGGGAAAGAAGCGAAACCCGAAAGTCCCGGCCCACCCCAGGCGCCAAAAACGAGCTGAGAACCGTGCGCGATAAAAATAATTCCCAGCGCCAGTCGCAGCGGAACCGGAGCCCACGAAGAAGATGTTGAGGTAAGTCTGCGGAGCATAATTCACCCTTTCCGAAAGTCACGAATTGTTTGGAACGCATTCAACTATAAATCCGTTTACGCCTGCCGCCTAGGGAAAAAACTGTCGTGAGCCGGGAAATCATTGACAGCGCGAAGTAAGCGAGATATAAGCCAAGCGCGCGATTCCGTTTTGGATCGCGCTCCCCATTTCTCGTTCCTCAGCGGTTGCGCGCTTTGTGGTGACGCGCCTGGAGGCCGTCACGGGTGACTGATGCAGCGCCTTAAACTCAATCTTACCAGTCTGCGCGCGCGACAACTTGCGATTCTTGCGCAGAAGAAAAACTTCACTCGCAGAGAATTTATCGGACTGACCGGCACGGCCGCGCTGGGCGCAGCTTCGCAAGCGAAGAATCTGGGCCTCCGGGTACCAGGCTCTTTCAAGATTGTCGGCGACGAAAAGCGTCTGGCGTTTCTGCTCGGCGGCGAAGAGCGCTGGGTGATCGATCCCGAACGCTTTAGCGGATCACCTAAACTCACAATCGAGCGGACCGAAACGCGCGTTCGCTTCGAGCTTACCCACGCCACGTATCCCGGAACAAATCTGCCTGCCAATCTGAGCGGCGAGCTTAATCGCGTTGGCCGGCGCTGGCGGATGCATCTGCGCATGGCGCTCGGCGGTTTTGACGCGAAGTTTCCATTTGAAAAATGGCTGGCGGGAAACGACCCGGCAATCTCTGCCGTGCATTTGCCGCGAGCTGTTTTGGATCTGGGCCAGTCGGGCCGCGTGGTTGCGTCAGGAATGGCGCGGGCCGCCTTCAGTCCGGGATGGGTGACAGAGTTTCGCGGAACAAGGTTGGCTCGCGTGCTCGGCGTGGGCCGCGGAATTCTTTCCGACTCGCTGAATGTCGCTTTGCTCGAACCGGACGATGCCAGCTTCCTCGATCAACCAGCGGCAAAGCGCACGTTGATTTCGCTAAAGCGCGGTAAGCGCGAATGGCAACTGACGAGAGCGTTAGCCTCGCCTGTGGGCGCACAGTTCAAATCAGACGAAGATCCATTCGACGCAATTCACATCGAGGCCGGTGAAAGTAGAAAGGGCGCGGCCGTTTGCGCGCTGGTGGCCGAGCCATCGACGGACGATCCGAGACTATCGTTTCATCCCAGCGGAGATTTCAAGGGCGTATTCGGCGAAGTGTTTTCGCTGCCGTTGCGCGGCGCGCTCCTGGCCGCGACCTTCGCACCCAAACGCGACGAGCGAATCCTGCTCGCCCAATTCGGTCGCGATCCCGTCTGGCTGCAAAGTCAGAAGTATGTGGTCGAGTTGGGAGATACGCCCGATGAAATCCCTTTCACGCTGACGAATGACGACGGCCGCTTTGTTCGGTTGCATTGCGCGCCGGCGCTGCGCAGCGCAGCGTTTCATCTGGAAGGCGCGGTCGTGCAGCCGACACCTTGCGCAGAAGGCAGTCGTCTGATCTTTGATGTGGGAACAGATTTTGATGACGGCGCATCGCAGCCTGAACTCGATCCGCAGCAGCGGCCAACTCCTACGCCCACGCCAACCCCGGCGCCGCGTCGCATTGGTCCGATTCGCATTCCGCCGAACATTCTGGCGCGCCCGACGCCGACGCCAACACCCACACCTACGCCCACACCGGGGCGTCGACCGCCGGCCGGCAGGACCCAGCCGGAACAGCAACCCACGCCGACGCCGAATCCGGGAATACGCATTGGCCCGATCACTATTCCGATCGAACGTCCGACGCCCAGGCCGAGGCCAACACCAAGATCGACTCCGACGCCGAGCGAGACTCCGTTCTTCGATAATCCGCCTGGTCAGATCGAACTCGCGACACCAACGCCCACACCGGCTTTCGAAAAGCCGCCCACGGGCATCATCTCAGTCCGGCCGGAGAATCTTGGGCAGTTGAATTTGCGCGGGCGCTTCTCGACGGTAGTCCTCAGGCCTGAGGATCTGCTGGTTCTGCGTCTGGAATTTCTGAATATGTCGCTGGACACCGGTGTCTCGAGTCCGGGCGACCGTTACTCGCCGCGATTGCTCCGCGACAACTCGTTTCGGCCTTCTTACATCATCGTTTATTTTCAGGGACAGAACATTGCCGAGCAAGCCTTCTTTGAAACCGCAGCCGATTATCCGGTGCAGACGCCGCTGGGCAAACCCGCCGATCCGGACGCCGGCAAAGGCGACGAGACGCCGAAACCGCCGCCGGTGCGCGCGCGACTTGCGGGGTCGAGCCGTCTTGTGTTCCGAGTTCCCGACGGCGAAAAACCGATTCCTTATACGCTGGCGTCGATCCTCGAAAAGTGTGGCCAGTACGAACTAAGCGTCGTGCCTCACGCGCTGCCGCCGAAGATCGAGACGAACTTCGTAATCATGCCCACTAAGTTCCTGGTCGCCACCACGATCGACAAGGCCAGCGTGAGGCCGGTGCGCATGTTGAGCGCACAGAAGGTAATTCAGCAAGCGCGCTTCAACGCCATCAACACCATGCCCGGCAAAGATTTGATCGCAGTGCAGAAAGAAAGCTCAGCGATCAAGGCGATCATCGCTTCGGGCCTCAGCTTTCAAGCCAGGCCGCCAAAGCCGCGCGCGCCGAATGACAATGAAACCGCGCTCGAACTCCCTTACCTGCTGATTCTTTCGCCAAATATTTTTGGCGGCTGGGCGCATGCAACTTTGCCGGTGACTTCAAAGAATGCAAAGCGCACCGAACTCTGGCACACGCGTTTGGGCGTGCGCACGAACGGCGGCGTTGACGAACAGAGCGAAGCGCTGCGCACGGTGCGCGCGATCTGGGCGCGCGATCCGGAATTCCAAGATCTTCCCTTTTTCCCGCCGACGCATGCCAACGATCCGTTCCGCATGTCGCTCGACGCTGACGATCGATACAACATCGTTCACCTGTCGTCGAATTACACCATCAGTCTCTCTACTGCTGCTCTCACAATTGCAGTGCCTGGAGTGCCTTATGAGCCGAACCCGGTAAACGTAGAGCGCTTAATGCTCAGCTCGATGGGCGCGTGGATTAACTCGCGCGGCGTTTGGAAACCGCCCATCAGCCAACTGACTGTTGAAGAGTGGCGACAGCGCGGCACGATGGGACGCGATCACTACGTGCGCGTCGTTTACAAAGGATACCTGTTCCCGTTCGGTCACCGCGCGTCGCTGGTCAAGATTACGGAGCGAAAGTTTCACAACAACCTGCCCGGCAACATCGCGTATTTGCGCCAGCGCATGTTCATCATCGTGCGCGAGCCCGAGAAAACTTACGGCGGCACGGGACTGACCACGGCGGACGATCATTCATACGATCGGCAGATGCCGTTTCGGCGCGTGCGCATCACGACTCTGGTCACGCCCAATCTGAACAAACCAGAGGACAGCGACATAGACAACAAGCTCCAGTCGCTGTTTTGGCCGCGAGTGGGTACCAATGATTTTCAATTCCACCTGATCGCCGAAGATTTCGAGGGTCACGAAATCGAATTCACGTCGCCACTGCTGTTCGCCGATCAAGCTGCGGCCAAGGACGGCGCGACGATGCAGGTCGCAAAAACCAACTTTGAGGCCAGTGCTAACGTTGACCGGCGCAAACGTGACCTGCGCGGCCAGAAAATAATGCTGGCCGACAGCAGTAAGCCCGGCGACACGACTTTCGAGACGCAGACGATTACTTTCGGCGCTGAGATTCCCACCGATCCGCAGATGAGTCATCTGGGCGACGACAGCCCGCATTTTTATCCGGCGGTGCGCAAGGCCGAATTAATCATTCCGTCTCTGAAACATATCGCCGACAATCATCAGGCCGGCGAGATCAAATTCGCCGACGCTTATCTCAAGTTCGGCCTCAACGACGCCGCTAACAATCATGGGCAGGTCTTTGGCGAGTTCATCACGGGCATAGATCTGAGTTTTGCGGGCAAGGGCGACAAGTCGGGCGCGCTGGTCACGCCCAACATGAAAATCTCCGGCCTGTCGCGCCTGATGGGGCCGGTGGCGGGCGACGTCAGTAAGGTTGTCGGCGGCGGTTTTGATCCGAAAGACTTTTTCGCGGGACTGTCGCCGCAGATCTTCGGCTGCATAGATCTTTTCAAACTCATCGGCGGTGTCGATCCGGGGCAACTGCTCGACAAGCTTGACCTGGTTCCAAAGTTCATCACCGAAGCGCTCAACAACATCGAAGCGTTCCTGGTCGAAGTTCAGAATTTCCAAAACACTCTGAAATCGATTTCGGGATCGGTCGGCGGACTGCAAAGCACGGTCGATGCGCTCATCGCTGACGCGAAGACGATCATCGAAACGGACCTGCCGGATATCGTCAAGCCGCCGTTTGACACAATCGACCTCAAGCTCGCGAAGCTGTCTTCGGACTTGGACACGTTCCGGAACGACTTTACCAATCTCGGTAGTGGTTTGCCGGGCGCAAACATCGCCGATGGCGCCAAGCGCGAGCTGCAAAAGAACATCGCGCTGTTCAATCATTACCTGGCCGACGCGACTTCGTTCATCAACGACGTCAAAGCCTTTGCCGGCGCGATTCCGACCGAGCTGCCGAAAGAGATCAAGGTTAAGTTCGACTGGAAGCCGAAGATGATGGACTGGGGATTTGACGCCAGCCATCCGCTGTTCATCGCGAAAAACGGCAGCACGCCCTGCACGCTTTTGATTGGCGTCGAAGTCCGCGTCAAGACTGACGGCAAGTCGGCGCCGGTCGCCGACGTTATTTGCAGTCTCGAAAACTTCACGCTTGATTTGATCGCGCCGGCGAGTTTCATCCAACTCTCTTTCAATAAAATTCAGTTTTTGGCCGGCACGGCAAAGAAAGCCGACGTCAATGTCGAGATGGGCGGGATCAAGTTTGTCGGCGTGCTTTCGTTCGTCGAATCGCTCCGCAGTTTGATTCCACTAAGCGGTTTCAGCGACCCGCCGGCGATCGATGTTTCCGCCAGCGGCATCCACGCCAGTTTTTCGCTCGCGCTGCCGGATCTGGCGATGGGCATGTTCAGCATGCAGAACCTGAGTCTGGGCGCCGGCTTCACGATTCCGTTCATCGGCGAACCCCTGAGTGTCTATTTTAACTTCTGCAAACGCGAGAGCCCGTTTCTGCTGACGGTGTCGATGCTGGGCGGCGGTGGATTTTTCGGCATCACGCTCGATCCGCACGGCGTGCAAATCCTGGAAGCAAGTTTCGAATTCGGCGCGGTGCTCGCACTTGATTTCGGCGTGGCCAGCGGCAGCGTGCACATCCTGGCTGGAATTTATTTCAAGATTGAAGCGGGTAATGCGTCGCTCACCGGCTACCTGCGCATCGGCGGCGAAGTTGACGTGCTCGGATTGATTTCCGCATCGATCGAGCTGCGCATGGAATTGAGTTACGAATTCAGCTCAGGCAAGTGCGTCGGGCGCGCGACGCTTACCGTCGAAGTTGAAGTGTTGTTCTTCAGCGCCTCAGTCGAGATTAGCTGCGAACGAAAATTTGCCGGTTCAGCCGGCGATCCGTCGTTTGCAGATCTGATGACGCCGTATCTGCTGAACGGCGCGACTGTGAAACCGTGGGACGATTACAGTATGGCGTTCGCAGCTTGAGAAATTAGGTCATGCCCAAGACTCAACGCATCATCTGGACTGCATTACCAAACGGCGTGAATGGCACGACGCTGAAGCTTTCCGTTTTCGTCTCGCCGCGGCTTTACAACAACAGCGATACAAAGCTGAGCGACTATCCTGACTTTGTTAATTGGGCAAAACGTATCAACGAGATCAAGTTCAGCGTCGAGTTCAAGGGCGGGCCCAAGCTGAAAGCGAAAGTTGTCACCGACAAAGCCGACAACGATCTCTGGACCACCGTTTTCAAATCCGACACGTTCGTCCGCGCTTACAAGTTTGCGGATGCCAGCAAGCGCGTGATTCGATCTTTTCCCGTCGCCGGCGTGATGGGTTATCTGAAGGGTCTCTACACCGCCGCCGGCCAGAAATCGCCGACGGTGCTGCCGCGCTTGAGAACGGGCAAGGGCGACGAAGACTATTTCGGACTCAACGATTTGCTCAACCAGCTCGGCCCGCTGCGCGACACCAGGCACAATCGTCAGCTTAGCCAGGGATCGTCATTAGAGAAGCAGTTCGACGCACTGTTTGGAAATCGAGAAGGCGGGAAAGTGATTCCGCCTAACTACACTCCTCCCGGCATGACGGCGCAGCAATTTGCTTTTGTGCAGCTCGACTTTTTCTACGATCGCAAGCGCAACAAGAATCTCACCGACGAACAACTGCATCCGAAGTCGACGCCCAAGCGGCTGGCGAAATTTCAGAATGCCGCCGACAAGCTTAACCCCAAGCTCGATTTTCATCAGATGGTGGCCGGCCTCGGCGATTATCCGGACCTGGAGCGCAAGCTCGGTCTGCTAATCGATCTTGAAGTCGAGGTACCCACGAGCGGATCGCTCGCGACGTTGTTGGCTTCGCATTCGATCCGCATTCTGCCCGAGTGGACCGGCGCCCCGTCGGCCTTCAACAATGACTTTGCGCCGTGGACCAAGTTGCTCGCGGGAAAATTCGTCGCCGAACCAAAACCCGCCAGCGATCTCGTGAACGGCATGCTGAAGCTGGCAAATGTCGACGCGCGTTTCCTGCCCGACAGCAAAGCTGAGTTTGATTTGTTGCAGCTTGATGTGGACGGCGGCTCGCTGAAGACGCTCGATTTCGCCGGCAACATGCGGCGCTGGCTTTCCGTCCCGCGCGCTTACACTGCGCCGGATGACGGCGGCCTGCCGTCGTTTCGAACTTCGGGTCTGGCTTTGGTAAAACGCGCGCGCGCAGCCAAGCTGGCCTCAGCTCTGCTGGCAATGGCCCCGAACAATCAGGCGGTCGAGAACAGTCCGGCTTCGGTCGACATGAATTTGCCGGTGCTGCTGTTTGCCGACGATCTGGTGCGCGGTTATCGCGTCGATATTTTTGACAAGACGAATGCGACCACGGCGGTGTGGCGCTCGCTGTGCAAACGAGTCGGCAGTTATTCTTTTCCGAATTCAACTCACAAGCCGCTCACAATTCCCGACGAAGGCTATGTCAAAGGCGCGACGGCGAGTTCGACAGTCAACGGCGCCAGCGACAGCGATCTGTATTTGCACGAGACGTTGTTTCAGTGGGAAGGCTGGAGCCTGAGCGCGCCGCGGCCCGGCAAAACGATCATCGCGCAGAACTATGACAACAACGGCAATCCTCTGCCGAAACAGGACGAGAAGGTTGCGCCGTCGCCGAACACCGCCGCCGATGGCGTCAATATTGAAACTGCGTTCGCGCCACAGCCGGGCACTTTGCCGCGCCTGCGCTTCGGCCACACCTATCGCATGCGCGTGCGCTCTGCCGACATCGCCGGCAATTCGCTGCCCGCCGAATCGAAGGACGATTCACAGGCTTCGCAGGATCATCTCTTCACGCGATTCGATCCCGTGGTGCCGCCGGCTCTCGTCTTGCGGGATCACGTCAGCGGCGGCGAGTCGGTCGAGCGCATGGTGATCCGCAGCAACTATGACAAGAAAGTAGAAGACTACATCGCCCAACCCGCCATAACGACCGCGCTGACCGGCAAGGATTATCAGTATCACAAAGAGAACGAGCGGCACATCGCGCCGCCGAAAACTTCGCAGCAGATGGCCGAGCTGCACAGCAAGTTTGACGATTTCATCGGCTTCGACGCGGCGACCAGCACGAAAAAAGACTACGACAAAGGCTACAAGCTGGCGCTGAAAGAAGAAGGAACGTTTCTCGACACCGAGGTTTACGATCCCAGCACTGATTCGAAGAAGCCGGTCACCGGAATTGAATTAGTCACGCCCGCGGGGGTTACTGCGGCGCAGACGACGCTGCCGCTTAGTCCGCCGGGCAGCGCCCTGACGGCAGGCCAGTACGTGATCCACAAAGAAGACGATCTGCTGCTGCCGTATCTGCCAGATCCCTTCGCGCGCGGCGTGGCGTTCGTCGGATTGCCGCGTGTCTCAGGCGCCGGCGCGCTCGGCTCCGACGCGGGCGCGACTAAAGTTCAGATCATGAGTCTCGATCCCGTCGACCAAAAACAAAAGTTGAGTCTGCTGAAGACTCAATTCGATGGCGCGTGGCCGGACGCCAAACCGTTTCGTATCTCTATTGTCGAGGGCAGCGGCGCGCCGGTGTGGAAAAACCACGTGCTGACTGTCTTTTTGCAGAAGGCGGAAACCGCGCGCATTCGTTACAGCTCGTATCTCAACAAAGACGATCTTGGGCAGATGGGCGTGTGGAGCTGGTTCGCAGATCAGTTGAAGCTCGAACCCTACGCGACCGCCGGGCAGCACTGGATGCTGACACCGTTCCGCCATTTGGAATTGGTCCATGCCGTGCAGCAGCCGCTCAAGGAACCAAAGTTCTACAAAATGCAGACGAAGAAATTGAAGTACGGCGACACGTTCGCGGTCTTTGACGGGAACGTCGATCTCGACTCAAGGAGCAGTGGCAAGATCGAAGTGCTCGGACAATGGACCGAGTGGGTAGACTTTATTGCGGAAGACAAGCCCCGGCAAATTAACGCCGAGGGCGCAGCTTTCGAGCTAAAGATTCCGGCGCCGGAATATCGCTTGAAACCCGACGGATCGATTGGACAGGACGCGAAAGACAACTTCGACGTTAATGCGGGGCTAAACATCGCGAACTTCATGAAGCACGAATTTCACGACACGCATTATCGCAAAGTTGATTATCACATCGTCGCGACCACGCGCTTTGCCGAATATTTTCCGCCTGAGATTACCAGCGATCAAAAGAACATCTCGCGAGATAGTGACCCGGACACCTCGTGGAGACTGCATCCCGAACAGAGAGGTATTCCGAAGGTTCCCAAAGCTACTTTCAAAGTGCTGAACTCGGCGCGGCCGGCGGCGCCGAAGGTCCTTTACATCGTGCCGACTTTCAAATGGGATCCGCCGCTTTCCGACAAGGGCGATCGCAAGCATGAGTGGTGGCACGACAAGAGCGGCAAGACCATGGCGAGCAAACGCACCGGCAACGGCTTGCGCGTGTATCTCGAGCGGCCGTGGTATTCATCCGGTGATGAAGAAAAACTCGGCGTGGTTTTGCGCGAGCAGCCGAAGGGCTTGATCACGCTTGCTCCCGGCATCATCAGCGCGATTACCGGCTCGGGTTCAGGTGGTTCAAGCGGAGGCCCGAACGATCCGCTCAAGCCATTCGTGACTCAGTGGGGCATGGATCCGATCTGGAATTCAGCTTTGCCGAAGCCTTCGCCGCGAGTCGAAGATTTCAAGTTGGCTTCAGCTTCAATGGCTGGGTTGACGCTGGATGAGCTATCCGGAGTAACGGTCGCCGTCGCCGGTCATGATGTCGAGTACGACGGTGATCGCAAACTCTGGTTCTGTGACATCGAGATCGATGCCGGCACTTCGTATTATCCGTTCGTGCGCATGGCGCTGGCGCGCTTCCAGCCGAATTCAATTCCCGATGCGCATCTTTCGCACGTCGTGCTCGCCGATTTCGCGCAGCTCACGCCGGATCGCACGGCGGCAGTCACTTACGCGACTCCAAACTCGCTTCAGGTAATGGTTGCCGGATTCGGATTCAAATTATCCAGCATGGAACTCGAAGTTCCGGACATGAACGTCTGGTCCGGTCAAAGGCTGCACGGCAACCTGATGACAATCTCCCTCGAAGCGCAAATGATCGGCACGGATCTCGGTTGGGTTCCGGTGCCGAATTCCGAGGTCGGCATGCTGCCGATGGACGCCCCTGGCGGGTCGACGATGTGGAAAGGCGCCATGGAATTGCCGGCTGATAGAGGAAGCGTCAAACTGCGCTTGGTGATCAGAGAATATGAGCAGTTCATCGGCGGCCCCGAAGCCCACGTCGAAAAGCGCATCGTCTATGCCGACGTGCTGGAGTTGTGAACCGCTTGCCGCCGCTTAGCGTCACACCTCGTTTTTCCTTCCGCTCCGAAAGAACATTCCAGCCGCCATCGTGTGTCTGATGAAGCGGATTCGTGCCAAAAACAGTTGCTACGCGTGAGCCTCATCGCTTGCAACTTTCATTACTTTCGCGATTCAAGCCTTTCATCTATCATGCGCCGCTACAACTGCGCGCGTGGAGGACTCTAGTGAAACATTCAAACCTGATTCCTGTCGAAAGAATCGAAAAGGCAATTTACCTGATTCGGGGCGAGAAGGTGATGTTGGATCGTGACCTGGCGGGACTATATGGCGTACCGACGAAGGCTTTCAACCAGGCAGTCAAGCGCCACGCCGACAGATTTCCGAGCGACTTTATGTTTCAGCTAACGATGCAAGAGGCTCGCGAGTGGTGGTCAAAGGAGACACCGAGTCGTCTAAGGTCACAAAATGTGACCTTAAAGCGCGGGCAGCATATCAAGTACCGGCCTAATGCTTTCACTGAACACGGCATACTCATGTTGTCGAGCGTGCTGAACAGCGAACGCGCTATCCAGGTCAACATCGAGATCATGCGCGCCTTTGTAAAACTGCGACGAATGCTCGCGTCGAACGCCGAACTATCACGGCGGTTTGATGAGCTTGAAAGTAGGTATGATCGAAAGTTCAAAGTTGTGTTCGACGCGATTCGTCAACTGATGTCGCCACCGCTCCCCAGTCGCAAACAAATTGGCTTTCGCTCGCGGTCAGCGAAGAGGTAGCGCCGCGTGGATGGAGCTTTCCTGAGGCGACAAGCTACAATGGCCGCGAGGTGAGATTATGAAAATCAACGAAGTTGTAGAAGTCGACCCTGAGAAAATGAGTGGAGTGCCCTGCTTTACAGGTACACGTGTGCCGATCAGCCACCTCTTTGAATATCTCGAGAGTGGCGAAACGCTTGACGAGTTTTTGGATCAATTTCCCTCGGTCACGCGGGGGCAGGTTTTGGGAGCGCTTGAGCTGTCTAAGGAGTCCGCTACTCGCTCATCATGAGATTGCTGCTTGATGAATGCCTTGCGCGAAACCTCAAGCGCGATCTGGTCGGGCACGAGGTGATGACAGTGGTCGAGGCCGGTTATGGCGGAATGAAAAATGGCGCTCTCTTGCGCGCTGCCTCTGGGAACTTTGATGTGTTCATCACAGTCGATCGGAATTTACTTTTTCAGCAGAACGTTCGTTTCAACTCAGAATAGTAATGCTCAAGGCTCGGGGCATCACATACGCTGACGTGAGGCCTTTGGCGCCGAAAGTCCTGAAGACGTTGAAAACGATCCAACCTGGCCAAGTGGTCGAAATCTTTTCATGATGCCGATATCAGACACACAAGAGTTAGCTCGTCGATTCAACGAAGAAGAAGCGATATGGCTGCGGTTTCAGGAGAAGCGTCTAGCGCGGTATTTGTTGGAAGCTGATTCTCCACTGCCTGAGAGTATCCTTGATCACCTCGACTGGTTGGAGGCGGAACGTGAGATCCGAGCCACCCGCGCGGTAGCTCTTCGTGGCGCAAGACGAGCAGCCACTCGCAGAACTTGAAACTGACCTGGCCTCTGCTTCATTTCATCCCTCATCCTTCCGCCTTCATCCTTGCTTTCGGCCTGCCTACTGCTTTCTGCCGTCTGCCTTCTGTCTTCTGCTCACTGCTCACTGAGGAGAGGAAGCGTGAAGCTGCGTCTGGTGATCCGAGGAATACGAACTGTTCATCGGCGGCCCCGAAGCCCACGTCGAGAAGCGCATCGTCTATGCCGACGTGCTGGAGTTGAAGCTGGCTTAATCCCGAGTCTGAAACCGCCTGCGGTAGCGGGCGGTTGATCGGACCTTACCAGTGAAGATCGAATAACGTCCTCGAATACAATCGAAGTCGTTGTTCAGCGTTTCGCTTTTGGCTCTGCCAGCCGAACACAAGTCTTGCACAGGATCTTATCTAAAGGCTGGGTTGGCGTGCGACGTAAGGGTGAAGCCTTGGAACGCGACCTGAATGTGAGATTACTGACTTTGAACCCGCACACGGTCAGATTAGTTACCGGATTGAAAAGGTGATAAACGCGACTCCGAGCTTTGAAGGCATACATAGGGTGGTCTTATATCGCAAGGGCCTTATATCACTAATGTAAGGTCTTGAAAAGGCGAAAGCGGCCAGCGTCCTCACTTACGTTAGCCGCCCTCTTAGTAAGTACATACAGCACTCACTTGTTGGCAGGATTCTACCACGGCTGTAAATGACCCACTACCTCCAAAATACATCGCTGTCGATTCGAGGACCATTCGTAGTAACATCTCCGCGCTTTTGGTTCTCCACTACAATTTCGTCGAACCGATTCCGATGCGCCGCGCTTATCGTTCACTAGTTGCTCTTCAATTCGCCGTCCTGCTGCTGGCGTCTTCTTCGTCGATGGCGCAGACGAGCGCGCCGTTGTCGTCCGACATTGCGTTCACGGTTTCGATGTCGAAGGCCTATACGCATCTGTTGGAAGTAGAAATGCGCGTGCAGATTCCCGCGAATCTTCAGGTTCCAAACGAGACAGACCTGGTGATGCCGGTGTGGACGCCGGGTTCGTATCTGATTCGCGAATTCGAGCGGCACGTGCAGGACTTTGCCGCGGACGCGAATGGCCGCGCGCTGGATTGGGCGAAAGTTAATAAGAATACCTGGCGCGTAAAGACCAGCGGCGTGCGTCAGTGGCGCGCGACATATCGCGTCTATGCGAATGAACTTTCGGTGCGCACGAGTGAATTGAACTCGGACCACGCGTTCTGGAACAATGCGGCGCTTTTGATGTATCGCGAAGGATCGATCAATGCGCCGGCGACTCTGCGCATTCTGCCCGCGCCTGGTTGGAAGATCGCGACCGGACTGCCGGCGGTTGACGGGCAGCCGAATACTTTTCGCGCTGAGAATTTCGACGTGCTGTACGACTCGCCGGTTGAGTGCAGCAATTTCAAGCAAATCGATTTCGAAGTTCGCGGCGTGCCGCATCGCATCGTGATCGACGGTGAAGGCAATTACGATCAGAAGCGGATGCTGGCCGGCGTGCAGAAAATTGTCGAGACCGAGACCGCGCTGTTCGGCGACCTTCCCTACCACGACTACACTTTCATACTGCATCTGCGAGCGAACACCGGCGGCGGACTTGAGCATTTGAATTCCACTGCACTTGGTTTTCGCCGCAACGGCTTTGCAAAGGAGGAAGGCTACCGAAGTTTCTGGTCGCTGGTCGCGCACGAATTCTTTCATCTCTGGAACGTCAAACGGATCAAGCCGGATGCGCTGGGGCCATTCGATTATACGAAAGAAAATTACACGCGGCTGTTGTGGGTGGCGGAAGGAATCACCGATTACTACGGCCAACTGATGCTGCGCCGCGCGGGTCTGATTTCGGATCAGACTTATCTCGATCAACTCGCGAAACGCATAGAGGATTTTCAGAACACACCGGGCCGGCTCGAAATGAGCGCCGAAGAATCCAGCTTCGACACGTGGATAAAGTTTTATCGGCCGGATGAAAACTCAGTGAACTCCGCGATCTCGTATTACGACAAAGGCGAGCTGCTGGGGTTGCTGCTCGATCTCGACATTCGCCGGCGCACGCATGGCGCAAAGTCGCTCGATGACGTGATGCGTTATCTCTATGACGAGTTCTTCAAGAAAGGGCGCAACTACACGCCGGCGGACGTGCAAAGAGCTTGCGAGTTGATGGCGGGCGCAAGTCTGGATCAGTTTTTCTCGCGTTATGTGCGCGGGCGTGAAGAGCTTCCGTACGACGAAATGCTGGCTGCGGCCGGGCTGCAACTGGAACAAGCGGGAATCCCAATCGGAGGCAGCGGGCTCGATACTCCGGTGCGGGTGAAGGCTTTTCTCGGCGCCGACCTCGAACAGACTGGCGACCGACTTTTGATCACGCACGTTCGCGCCGGCACGCCTGCTTACGAGCAAGGCTTGAACGCCAACGATCAAATCGTGGCGCTCGACGGCGCGCGGGTTACGAAAGAAACTTTCGAAGCGCGGATCGCGGAGAAGAAGCCAGGCGATACCGTGCGTGTGATGGTGTTTCGCTTTGACGATTTGCGCACGTTCGATATACGGCTCGGCTCTCATGTTGACGCGCCATTCCGCATCCTGCCGCTCGCGCAGGCGAGCGATGAACAGAAACGGATCTACCAGGCGTGGCTGGGTGCGCATTAGTCCATTGAGGTTGAGTGGTAATGGAGCAATCAGAATCTAACGCAAAGAGCGCAAAGAAGAACCGCAAAGGTTCGCAAAGAGGAATCTCTTTGCGTTCTTTGCGGCGAGCTTTGCGACCTTTGCGGTATGAACTTTTCTTCACCGCCCTACTTCTCTTAGTCCCTAGTGTTCAAGCGCAGAAGGCGTCCGTCGAAACCGTTCAGTTCCAAAGCAGGCTCACGAACGCCACGCTTCCTTACAACGTGATCCTGCCGCCGGACTATCGCGCGTCGAGCGCGACGCGGTATCCGGTGTTGTATCTGCTGCACGGCTTCGGCGGCCATTACAGCGACTGGGTGACGCGCACGAACATCGCGGATTACGCGGCGCAGTATCGAATGATCGTGGTGATGCCCGAAGGAAACAATGGTTGGTACACCGACAGCGCAGGCGTAGCCACCGACAAGTACGAAAGTTATATTCTCAAGGAACTGATTCCGGATGTGCAGAAGCGTTACCGCACGATCGAAGCGCGATATGGCCGCGCGATTGCGGGACTTTCGATGGGCGGATTCGGGGCGCTCAAGTTTGGTTTGAAATCGCCGGATACGTTTGTGTTCGTGGGTTCGCTGAGCGGCGCGCTTGGTGTGCCGGCGGCGACGGAAGACGACTTGAAGAACCTGAAAGCCATTAGTGATTCCGTGTTCGCCGTGTTTGGCCCCGTGGGCTCAGAGACGCGCAAAGCAAACGACATTTATGAAATCGCGCGTGGTTTGTCGGCGGCTCGCGTCGCCAGTCTGCCGTATTTTTATCTCGATTGCGGCACGGAAGATTTCCTGGTCAGTTTGAACCAGCAATTCGCGGCGCTGTTGCGCGAGAAAAAGATTCCTCACCAATATCGCGAACTGCCCGGCGAGCACAATTGGGCTTACTGGGATCAGCAGGTGCCGGAAGTTTTGCAGATCGCCGCGCAGAAGATGCGTTTGCCGCGCGGGGAACTGCACCAACAGCAAGAGCACCCGCAGCGGCGGAAATAAAATACTTAACCGCAAAGGACGCAGAGGAATTCGCAGAGAACCGCAGAGAAAGCCTTGCTTGATGCCCTGAGTCTCGAAAGAACCACATTTGCTCAACTTTGCCATTCAAACTGCGCGCGACGCCGGTCACTTGCTGGCCGAACGGTTCGGTCGCGCGCTCAGCATCTCGAACAAGAGCGAACTCGATTTGGTGACTGAAGCCGACCTGGCTTCTGAGCGGCTGATCATCGAACGGATCAAGGCTTTCTATCCGCGTCACTCAATCCTCGCGGAAGAATCAGGCGCCAGCGCGCCGGCGGATCGCGAGGCCAGTGAATGGCGCTGGATCGTCGACCCATTGGATGGCACGACAAATTATGCGCACGGCTATCCGTGCTTTTGCGTTTCTATGGGGCTGGAGCACAAAGGGAGGTTGGAACTCGGCGTGATTTACGATCCGACGCGCGATGAACTCTTCACCGCCGAACGCGGACAGGGTGCGACGCTCAATGGCCGCCGCATACAAGTTTCTCAGACCAACAATCTGAATAGCGCGCTGCTCTGCACCGGATTTCCTTACGACGTGCGCGAGCGCAGCGAGTTCGCGCGCCACTTCACGAACTTCATCATGAATGCGCAGGCTGTGCGTCGCGATGGTTCAGCGGCGCTCGATCTGGCTTACGTCGCTTGTGGCCGCTTCGATGGTTTCTGGGAAGAAGGACTGCACCCGTGGGACGTCGCGGGTGGGGTGCTGATGATTAAAGAAGCCGGCGGGCGCGTCTCGCATTACGACGGCGCCGCTTTCGATATCTACAGTGCGCCGATCCTGGCGAGCAACGGACTGGTGCATGAGCAGATGATGCGCGTGCTCAGCATTTGATCGGTGGGGAGCGGCGCGAATCAGTAACCACAGATTCACACGGATTAGCACAGATCGGAAACTGCCTAATCCGTGTTATCTGTGTTCATCTGTGGTTTGAAAGTCCTGATCTCAAAGCGCCGAACGCACTATTTCAGCCAGACGTTCCGTCTCACGCCGCGCGCACTCGCGCACCTCTTCACCCTCGCGCTGTTCGATCACAAACAGCGGATGATAGATTATTTCGACTGACCCCAGACGGGGGAAACGCTGACTGGATGGCCACACGCGATTGCCGCCGCGAATGGTGACCGGCAAAATCGGCACGCCGGCTTCCAGAGCGATCCGCGCCGCGCCGGCTTTGAATTTTCTCATTGAACCATCCGGGTTGCCGCGACCACCCTCAGGGAAAATCACCATCGCGCCGCCTTCGCGCAGCCACTGCAAGGAAAGGCGAATGGCCGCGGGATCGCTGCCTTCCAGTTGCAGCGGCCAGGCGCCGAACCCGCGCAGCCCGGCTCCCACCACCGGCCAATCGAACGCCTCGTCCCAGGCGAGAAACCGAACCGGCCGCTTGATGTGACGGCCAATCCAGAATGGATCGATGTAGCTTTGGTGATTGCTCGCAATTATTAGTCCGCCGGAGGCCGGAATGCGCTCGGTATTTATCCAGCGAATGCGCCACAGCAAACGGCTCACGCCGCCCACGACCGGACGACAAATCTCCAGCGCCCACTCCGGCATCATCCTTGGATAAGAACGCCCACCGTTGCGCTGATTCGATGGCTCAATGCTGCTGTTTGTCTGGCTCAAAAGATTCCGCCACGTTACTCAAATGCATCTCGTTCGTCAAACAGACCCAATACTTTGAAACTGCGTCAATACCCAATACTTTCCAGCGGCCACTCGCCGCCAACGAATTCAAGATGCAGGCGCGGGATGCCGTCCGGTCCGGCGCGGCGGCTCCGCACAGTGGCCAGTCGTGAGGTAGCGTATTGCTCGCTGGTGACTTTGACAAAGTGTCCCGGCGTAACGTCGAGCGTGGTGAAAACTGCCGCGCCTTGCCGGCTGATATTCTCAGTCACTGTTCTTTCACTCAGGGAGAGCTCCCCGTTCGCATCAAACACTTCGATCAATACGTCGATTGGAATCGTGTGGCGACTCTCTTTCCGCTTGTCGGTTACCAGTGCTTCTGAGATTAGGTCGTCGGATTCCTCTTTCACTGACCAAAGCCCGGTCCCAACACTGGAAGGGGCAATCTCGTAACGCCGCAAGGGATCGCTGGCAAAGCTTCGCGGCGGATGCTTGCCTACAAACGCCACGCCGATTTCCACCAGCGCACCGGCGCCAGGCTCGAGCAGTTTCAAATTGCGCACTAGAGACCAAACTCGATACTGGTCCTCAATATGATCGAAGCAACGGAGTTTTTGCGGCATTGCCAGCGTTAAGCGAAGCAGGCGTCCGGTTTCAGTCGGCCGCTTGAGGCTCAGCCGCGCGCCGAAGGGCGTCACATCAAGGAGACGCGACATCTCCGTCCACTCTTCATCCACACTGTCACGACCGTGGACGCGAACCGGAAGCTTCAGGCCAATGCGCTCGCGCAAGCGCCGGGATTTTTCATCGCTTTGATTGCTTTTCTGCACTGGAAAAATCTGATTTCAGGATGAATTTGCGGACCTCATTCAGGGCGTCCATGAACACGGACGAAAAAGCCGATTTTTATTAGGCTTTTTGCTTGATTCCGGCTTTACGAAACTGCTGATTTCGGGTTAAAATAAGCGTTGCTTCTTAACTGCATGAAACGGCTATCGCGAACCGCGAAATCTTCACTAAAGATTCGAAAGTTCTTTCGGAAAAACCCGAGCCGACTTCGGCTTTGGCCAAATAATTTTGGCAGCCGCATCGGGGAAGGCGGATTGTAACGGAAAGGCCTGATGAATGGAAACGATTGAACGCCAACACATAAGTATTGAAGACGAGATGCGGCGGTCCTATCTGGACTATGCCATGTCGGTGATCATCGGGCGCGCTCTTCCCGATGTCCGCGACGGTTTGAAGCCGGTCCATCGCCGCGTGCTTTGGGCGATGAACGAACTCGGCAACGCTTACAACAAGGCTTACAAGAAAAGCGCGCGCGTAGTTGGCGACGTTATCGGTAAATATCACCCGCACGGGGACACCGCCGTTTACGACACCATCGTTCGCATGGCCCAGGATTTTTCGATGCGCTATCCGCTGATCGACGGACAGGGCAACTTTGGTTCGGTCGATGGCGATGCGCCCGCGGCCATGCGTTATACCGAAGTGCGCATGGCGCGGCTGGCGAACGAAATACTCGCCGATATCGAGAAAGAAACGGTTACCTTTCAACCTAACTACGACGAATCGCTAAGCGAGCCGACGGTCCTTCCAGCGCGAATCCCTAATCTTCTAATCAACGGTTCCGACGGGATTGCGGTGGGCATGGCCACGAAGATTCCGCCGCACAACCTTACGGAGATCGTGGAAGCCACGATCGCGTTGCTGCTCAATCCCGAAGTCGACATCGAAGACTTGCTCAAGATCGTCAAAGCTCCGGACTTTCCCACGGGCGGCTTCATTTGTGGCCGCGAAGAGATTCGCAACTCTTATCGCACCGGTCGCGGCATTTTGCAGATGCGCGCCAGGGCCTCGATCGATCGCATCGGCCGCGGGACCCAGGAGCGCGACGCGGTAATCATCACTGAAATTCCTTTCCAGGTGAACAAAGCGCGTCTGATCGAACGCATTGCCGAGCTGGCCAATGAAAAGAAGCTCGAAGGCATCTCTGAAGTGCGCGACGAATCCGATCGCCAGGGGATGCGCGTCGTCGTCGAATTGAAACGCGACGCCGTGCCGCAAGTCGTGCTGAATAAACTCTTCAAGCTGACGCCGATGCAGTCCAGCTTCGGCGTGATCAATCTGGCGATCGTCAACGGCCAGCCGCGCGTTCTGACTTTGAAGCAGATGCTGGAATGCTTCGTCGATTTTCGTCGCGAAGTCGTGCGTCGCCGCACCGAATACGAATTGCGAAAAGCGAAAGCGCGCGCACACATCCTGGAAGGACTTACCAAAGCGATCGACGCGCTGGATGCCATCATCACGCTGATACGCAACTCGCGTTCGGTTGACGAAGCCCGGCAGTGGCTGACCGGCGAACTGAAAACGACCAGCGAGGGGAAGGCGTGGAAGGGCGTGCCGTCGGGCGAGCCGCTCAACAAGTATCTGCCAAAACTTAAGAAGGCGATGGAGCGCCTGGCATTCTCTGAGATCCAGGCGCAGGCCATTCTGGATTTACAACTGCGGCGGCTGTCGGCGCTTGAGCGACAAAAGATCATCGACGAGTACGAGGGGATCATAAAACTAATTGCCGAGCTGGAAGAGATTCTGGCCAATGAACAATCGTTGCGCGGTGTGATTATCAAAGAACTCGAAGAGGTCAAGGCTCAGTTTGGCGACGGCCGCCGGACTGAAATTACCGATGTCGGAATGGACTATTCCATCGAAGACCTGATTGCCGACGAAGAAGTTGCGATTACGATCACGAAGAGTGGTTACATCAAGCGGACTCCGGTGACGACTTATACTCGTCAGGGACGCGGCGGCAAGGGACGCTTTGGCGCGATGGCCAAGAACGAGGATTACGTCGAGCATCTTTTCATCGCTTCGACGCACGCGTACCTGATGATCTTCACCGACGACGGACTGGTTTACAAGATGAAGGTTCACGAAGTGCCGGATGCGGCCGCCGCCTCGCGCGGCAAAGCGATTGTGAATCTGATCCAGATTGCTTCCGAGCGAAAACTTGCGGGCGTCGTGCCGGTGCGCGAATTCTCGGAAGGCCGTTTTGTCCTCATGGTCA
>ORMF010616460.1_pt1 | contig 45219 bp, 35 predicted proteins | sample 1779871 | NCBI WGS metagenome assembly ORMF01 (sample SAMEA104232316, study PRJEB22302) | groundwater metagenome | biome: forest; feature: aquifer; material: groundwater | place: USA | collected 2011-08-07 | depth 5.4 m
AAGATACACCTGGCCAAGATCCAGATAGATGGCCGCCTTTTGCGGCTCGTTATTCAGCGCTTCCTCGAGTTCCCGAATGGCCTTGTCGGGCTCCTTTTCTGCAATCGCTATCTGGGCGGCCAGGTAATGAGTTTCCTTGGCATCTTTATTCCGTTGCCGGATTTCCTCCAGCTCTTCTTTGGCGCTCTTCGTGTCTCTATTTAACAAATGCAAAGTCGCGAGCTGGAATCTCGCCGGAATCAGGTCGGGATTAAGATCCCTGGCTCGCAACAATTCCTGATAAGCCGGCTGGTATTCGCCCCGTTTCGCCAGCGCCATAGCCAGCTCATAATGCGATTCCGCCGACGCGGGATCGGCCTTGAGAGCGTTCTTGAACTCAATGACGGCCTCATTGACCTTCGCTTCCTTCATGTACACCCGGGCTTTCCCAAGGTGCCGCTCCCGCCTAACCTCCGGGCTGCCGCCAAACTCGAAATACGCTGCCACGCCGATGCCCACTACCGCCAACAAACCGACAGCGATCAAAATACGTTTCATTCCATTTTTCCTTTTAAATTAAAGGAGCTTCAGGCCTCTGGGTGAGCAAGACTCGGAGATTGCACCACGGAGGCACGGAGGACACGGAGCAAAGGGTTTTCGATTAAAAAGCATGCCGAACTCAGCGAACTCTGTGCCTCTGTGGTGCAAAGAATTCAAATGTCTCACGCGGAGGCGCGGAGTACGCGGAGTTCGAAGAAGAATTTTGCACCACGAAGTTCACCCTTCGACTGGACTCAGGGCCGGCTCCGGACACGAAGGGTCGGATAAAGAGTTTACTCACCACGGAGTCGCGGAGGACACGGAGAAAAACGTTTTTGATTAGAAAATACTCCGAACTCGGCGAACTCAGTGCCTCCGTGGTGAAATATTGCCTTCTTCGTGAACTCTTGCCCTGTGGAATACCGGGCTGCAATTCCACAGGGCAAGTGCCTCCGTGGTGAATATCTCTTCACAGGAAACCCGGAAGAACCATTTTATGTTTATCGAGAAACAATGAACTCCTATGGAATGTTCTGAACGATCATCGGTCCCAGCACCTTCGTTACCGGTAGCGGCAAACGCTGCCAAAGACGAATTGCAGCTTGATATTTTGGGTTTGACGGATTCAAATCAGGCATGCTGTTCCGACCATCCAACAGGTATTGCCAGTAGAGTTGCACCGGCAACGCACCCCACTGCTTTTTGAAATTGTAAGTTCCCTCATGAGGAGTTGAACGCCCGAAATCAAATTTTCTGAGGCCGTTCCCTATAGCAAATCGTATCGCGTGCCAGTAGAGGATATTGTTAGGACAGAGCCCATTGTAAGCACTGATCGATGATGCCCAGGGAACTTCTAACGTATCCCTGAACCAGGAGCCGATTCCGGCAGCGATCATAGTCGTCTCATGGTAGACGGCAAAAATCCTCGTAGTGTCAGGAAACGCCTCCAGAATATTACGGAAAAAGCCTTTGGCGTAGACTGGCGTGCCCAGGTCACGCATATTGCGGGCGAAGACCAGATAGAACTCGTCTAAAAGTTCGAGATGACCGACGATGCATCGCAGTTCGTTTTTCTCGGCCTTCCGTATCTGATTGCGCAGTTTAGCATTGAAGGCTCGCCATTGGCTGTCAACATCAGCGGCCAGGTCCAGGACCATGGTAACCTTGTGCTCTCTGGTTGGAATTTCCGGGAGGCTCCGTCCCACGTGCCGTAACTCAACATGCGTGGCCCCCAGCGAACGCCGAAGCCGTTCTGCCTCCTCGAGCAAAGTCCCCTTGGCTGACTCATCCTTAAAAAGCAGTCCGCCGTAATTGACAAACGGAACTGAAATCAAAAAATTACCGAAAAGCCGGCTCCTCATGTGTACGAGGGGAAGCACCCCCTGCCACTCCTCTTTGTCGTCAATGGCCGCGAGATAATAACACTGATGCCCAAAGCTTTTAGCGATAACATCTTTCCACTTGAAGCGGTGATACGAAGTCGCGTCTTGGGCGGATTCAACAAAAGAGTCCCAAAGATGTTCGTCTGAGTTTACCGTCAGTATTCTCATGGCTGGATGAGCCTTCGAACCATACATTTTCCGATAGAACCTGGCAGCTATGCTGGAAAAATCTTGCCTAGTTCGGAGTGCACGTGAATGACAAACTTCTTCAGCCGCTCTTGTGCTTCTTCGACTCTTTCGCCGTGCAGCACAGGAGTGGCAATTCTAACAACAGCGATGCCGCTATTATCGTTTTGGATACGAGCCTTTAGCAACGCCAATCTGTAATCAAGCTCTCCACTAAAGGTCCGTCCTCTCGACTTGTACCAGTACAGAACCACTCGTTTCGCGTCACCCCGCTGGGTCAACATCCAATTAGCTTCGAGTTGCTCCGCTCCGCTAGTTTCAATTGTTGAAGACTCGATCCAAATGTAATTCCACTTATCAGGCAAGATAAGCCTCGGCGACTGCAAGCGATCACGACCTCCACCACTTCCTCGGTAGCCGATAAATACTTCGATCGGAATATCTGGCATACTTGAATAGACACGGGTAAGCGTTTCCTCCGCCTTCAAATCTTTATACTGATCCGTCCACGCGGCGGTTCTAACGGCATATGTCCCAAGAGACGACGGTAGTCTTTCTAAGCCTATTTGCACGACGGTCGCGGCGCCACCTCCTAAACCCCCAGCCACCCAGATCGCTGTGCCCAGAATAATCGCACTTGTAGCAACCGCGATCCAGCCTGACCTATTCACTCCGGGCCGAATGGGCATCTGAGGATCAATGTGGCGTCGTTGACGCGTTGTTGGACACGCTTTGCGTAAGATTTCTCCCATTATTACCAATAAAGTAACCGACAATAGGAAATTAAAGGTACCGTAGAGTTTATGAAAATAGGATTCCAACACTATGGGGCCAAGCCGATATGCAAGTGCGCTCGTGACGACGATCCTAAACAAGTTTACTAACACTGCCACCGGAACAGTGCTCGCAACAAGAAGGGTCTTGAGCATCGGAGGAACTGGTAGACAATAGGCATACGCGAGGCCTAGAACAAAAAGAGCGAATACCGACGAGATGCCGCTACAAACGTCAGCAACCTCTAAAGTAATATTGGGTAGATGAAGAAAATTCGACTCCAAGAAAATAGGAATTCCCAATATCTGTAGTACTTTTGCGGATTGAGCCGCATCAAAGAACATCAAAACATTGACTGCCTCTTTGACCAGCAGGTATGGAAAAGGAATCATGAAAAACAGATAAAATAGAGGGAATGCAAGTGCTTTTAGATAATAATTTCCAAATATCATCTGCGTCAAAGCGACCAGTGCCAACACCATCGAAATTCTCATGACGAATGTATCGGCAACCACCTGCCCAAATAAATATAAAGCGACAGTCATGACCAGTGGCGCACATCCCCAAAGCGTGGATACGATGGGAATTGTTTTGAGCTCGGCCGTTTTCCGCCAAATAAAATAGCAGGAAACCACGGGCACAAAAAAACCATAAGAGTAGATGGAATTTGTATACCAGTCAGACATCAGTCCGGGTAAGAGCGTTCCATAAAGCAAAAGAAAAAGTATGCCGACGATTGCGCATTGAGAAACAACTAAGAAACTTCCGTCGCGCCACACATGATCGAGCCTACCACCGCACGGATTCATTGTTTTCAGCAAATTTGACATAGGTGCCGAAAGCTTTACTTGCCAGCTAATCTTCCTATCTGAAACCGTTCCGTCCGTCGCTTGCACCATGTGAACAGGTCCATCTATACACCGGATATTTTTGGCTGAGGATGCCCACGCCGAAAACCAGTGTTGAGTGTCAAGTAACACTAAGAAACGTCATTTTTATCTGCCTATTGCTGCCCTTTTTCTTTCGCAAAATTCTAAAATCGCGTTGGCGTTCTCTTGCCGTGTCATCCTCCAAAAGCTGGCATCCAGGTCAAAAGTAGGCATCAGTGCCTGAAACAACACAATCACGGCATGGCTTTCTACCATTCCGCCTTGTAACCCACCTCAAAAACGCGAGAATTAACGTCGCTCCGCAACTACACGCACCACTTATGCCAAAGCCGAAGCACTGAGTAAAGTCAGGGTTCCGAGAACGGCACCGGACTGGTTGTCTCACGGGGCTTGAACACGCCCCAATTGTACGCATTGGGCGACCTGTTGGTTATCTCTACATTACCGCAGGTTTTTTCTTACCTTCACAGGTTCTGTGAAGTATCTAAATTACCTATTTCATTCAATAAAAACGATTGCCTGGCTATTGGCATATTTTCTGCTTGTAACCCGGATAAGTTTTGGGGACTTTGGATCACTCCTGGCAACCGGCATCGCTTGTTAGGCTTTGGAAGCCATGTCATTGCCCGCGATCCGGCCGTCAATTTGCTGACAATCAATCTTTCGTTGGAGGCCCTTAGATGGGACGAACAAATTTGAGACGACAACCTTGTACACTTAACAGGAAGGTCAGTTCGTGGTTATAGTCAAAATTTCTCAAGATTTCCCAATATTCTTATTGAAGTGTTGGCCTCTGGTTTGCTCAATGCAATCATAACTTTAATTTGGAGTTCTTCAGACTTTTGTGTGAAGCAAGGCTCGGAGATTGCACCGCCGAGGCGCAGAGGGCGCAGAGAAAATCGCGCAAAAATAGCAGCTTGAACAAACCCTCCGTGAACTCTGTGTCTCTGTGGTGAATATCTCTTCAAAGGAAACCCAAACGAACCTAATTGGGAATTGGCTCGAAAAAGGCAAACCAACCGATCGAAAACCGATTGTGACAGGACAAGGTAGCAGGGCCGCCGAACCGACGCACCAAACCCGCCTTAGGCCGTGCATCGCTTTGGCTCGGGAGCACCCGGGAGGACGGTTTCAGAGCGTTACCCATACTAAAAGCTCGGCATCTGGAAATTCGACCTCAACGGGAATAAAACAATGGACACGTGTTCAATAGATGAATGCAACGAGAACTCTGGTACCTTGGGCGACCTGCCCATAGCCGCTGACTGGAACGGTACAGGCACGGAAGAAATCGGCAACTTCCGTCCGCGACGCGGGCAATTGTTCTTGGATCTTAACGGCAACGGCAAATTGGAAAGTTGCCGCGTGGACAAATGCTTTGACTCCTTTGGTCGTGACGGCGATCTCCCCGTTGCGGGTGACTGGGACGCCACAGGCAACGTGAGAATCGGCGTTTTCCGCCCCAGCACAGGAGAATAGTCCTAGATATGAACGGAAATGACAAATCGGATAATTGTGTAGACACGTGCCTAGGTCCCTTCGGCCAGCAAGGCGACCTGCCGGTAGTGGGAAAATGGCGAATTCGCCTTTTACGAGGTTAACTGTTTCTTTCAGGACAAGACGGTTGCAAATGGATGAAAATGTTGAGGAAATAAAATGGTCAGACAAAAAACACGTCGTTTAAGATACTTACTGTCCTTAGCCATGGTTGGCTTTTGGTTTGGTCTGGTAATTCTGCCTCTGCCGGTTGCGCAGGCAACCGTGCTGGGAGATTTGGCAGCCTCTATGCCACCTAGCACTTGGGCAAAGTTTTCACCGACGAACAAAAGTGTGGCAAACGATGCACAGAATTGGGCCGGATATTCAGATAGTGCCACATGGGATCCCACATCGAAAAAATTCCTTTTTTGGGGCGCTGCGGCACACGGCGTGCCATATCGGTTTGTTGTCTATACGGATTCTACCGGAGCGTGGAGTCAAGGACCGAATCCACCATCGTCCGTTAATTCCAACACGTTCGCCCACGGGAACGATCATAATACGATCGACCCTGCGACGGGCCGGTTTTATTTGTTGATTGCCGCCGATGCTTACGTTGTTACCAGCAACCAAACCCTTTATCGCTTGGTCGTGTCTACGGGCGCGTGGACTACTCTGCCCTCCCCCCCTACTCCCGGCGGCAATCCGTTACAGAGCGAAATCAACGCGATCGCCTGGTTTCCTGAACGCAATTCCGTGGTTTTAGTGCGCGGTGCAAATGGCCAGGTGCTCGAATTTAGCGAGGCAACTCAGAGTTGGACCGTCCTCGGTACGATCACTACACCCGGCACAAACGTCTATGCTGAATATAGCAAAGCGTGCGCCTGTGTCATTTTAATGTCCGGCACCACTAATCAGGTGTGGAGACTCGATGCGAACGGCTCCCTAACACGAAAAAATAACGTTGGGACCACCCTTTACACTGGGTCGGGGTGGTATGGTCACGTTACGGCTGAGCCAATAACCGGCAAACTGCTGGTCTTGAGTGCCGGTCAGGGGGCAACATTCACCCATCAGCTTTTGATATATGATCCTGTGCTTGACACTTGGACCCAGGGCAATAACCCGCCTGCGACGTTCGAAGGCGGAATGGTAGGCACGCCGGTCAGCACTTACGGTGTGGTTTTGTACGCGATCTGCGGTCGCTTCGACAGTTGCGATGCTGACATGTGGGTGTACAAGCATTCAGGTGTTTTTACCCCGGACACCACTCCTCCATCACCACCCTCGAGCCTGGTAGCTTCGGCAGTCTCTTCTTCCCAGATAAACCTTTCCTGGACAGCAAGTACCGACAACGTAGGAGTTGCAGGATACCGAGTCGAACGCTGCCAAGGAGCAGGCTGCTCAACATATACTCAAATTGCCTCCCCAAGCGGGACTTCCTATTCTGACACTGGCCTCACTGGTAGCACTTCCTATAGCTACCGGGTTAGGGCAAATGACGCAGCCGGCAACCTTTCTTCGTACTCCGCAACTGCGAGCGTGACGACACAGGCAACGCCTCCACCTCCACCGCCTGGGACCGGTATTGTGGTCGCATACGCATTTGACGAATCATCAGGAACGACGGTTATCGATGCATCAGGTAACAACAGAACCGGGAACATTTCCGGAGCAACAAGAACAACATCTGGCAAGTACGGGAATACTCTATCTTTCAACGAAGTGAATAGTGGAGTCATGGGTCCATCTTATACAATCGGATCGCAATTTACGATGATGGGGTGGATATATAATCCATCGAACACAACTTACGAATCCATAGTCACAGTTGGAAAATTCCGACAATTTTACCTCCATAATGGAGCACCTGAATTTTATGACGGCGTTGTAGAACGAAGCTTTGGCGGTGCATTACCTCTGAACACTTGGCACCATGTCGCCACAACATATGATGGGTCCCAATTAAGAATGTATGTGAACGGATCAATTGTTGGGTCTCCGCAATCGGTATCGCTTGGCTCATACACGGGAGTTATTGAAATTGGTTTCTGGAATAACGGTACTTCCGATTTCTTTGGAGGCCTCATCGATGAAGTACGGATTTATGATCGAGCACTCTCCCAATCAGAAGTGCAACTCGATATGAATACGCCGATAGGAACTCCTCCAGATCCAGATACCATAGCCCCCTCAACCCCAATAAATTTTTCTGCATCAGCAATCTCAACTTCTCAAATCAACCTCTCCTGGGCAGCCTCCACAGATAACATAGGCGTAACAGGCTACAGAATGGAAAGATGTCTTGGAGCAGGATGTACAAGCTTTTCACAAATAGCCACCCCAAGCGGGACTTCCTATTCTGACACTGGTCTTACGCCTAACATGTCTTACAGCTACCGGGTAAGGGCAAATGACGCAGCCGGAAACCTCTCAGGTAACTCCTCAACAGTTTCATCAACTACTCTGGCTACTCCACCGTCATCAACTTCAGCTGATGCTGATTTCCAAGCTCGATGCAATGCGCCAGGGGTAGTTAAATGCGTTGGATTTGATAATACGACGAGCGATATCGTATCTAACGTGAATCTATTTCCCGGCGGTGATGGGGTCATTCATGGTGCGCTGGATACATCAATAAAAGCATCCGGTGCCGGTTCACTAAAGTTCACACTCCCGACTAACGGTGGAGCAAATGCAGCTGGTAGTTGGTACAGTAATCTTGGCGGGAATTTTGGCCAGAACTCGACTTTCTATGTGCAATTTCGGCAGCGCATATCACCAGAATTACTTACTCCAAGTAATGGAGGTGGTGGATTTAAGCAAGTTATTTTTCACCATAGTTCTGCAACCTGCGCATCAGTGGAAATAACTACGCAAAACCAGTTCTATCGCGGCTATCCGCAGATGTATAGCCAATGCGGCAATGATGGGTTTTACACCGATTTAAACAATGGCGATTTTCTTTTGCAAAATGGTACAGGTTTCCAGTGTCATTATCAATCACCTACTAGCAGAACACCACCTTGCGGTTACTATCATACAAATGAATGGATGACATTTTACTATAGAATTCAAATTGGCACATGGGGGCAGGCTAATAGTTCGATTCAAGCCTGGATGGGATATGATGACGGTCAACCACTTAAGCAATTCATTAATATGACAAATCATCGGTTGGATCAGAACAATCCGGGTGATGGATCACTTTATAATTCGGTTACTTTGTTACCATATGACACCTCAAGGTCCAGTGCATCTCAGACTTCTTTTGCATGGTACGACGAATTAATCGTATCAACGCAACCAATTCCTGCTCCCGATGCTTCGACGGCTTCGCAGCAGCCTCCTCCTGCACCTACAGGGTTGACTCTCCAATAAACAATTACATCCCTAAGATGCCGGCCTTTCAAGCCGGTGTCTTAGGAAAAACACGCGGCAACCTGGCCACTACCGTCGCAACAACTCCCCCGCATAATACGCCGCGCAGTGTCGCAAGCAAAACACTGGAGTTTACGACTACTTAGAATCCAAGTTGCAACAGAGGAATTCAGGAAGATGCATTGGAATCCCAAGCTTCCGGGTGATCCACAGCTCGGAAAGAGCGTTTAGTATTGGCAAGTGTGCGTGAAGAACATGCGGCTCCTTCCGCTTGGCGATTGTATGAATCCACCTTGGAATCATAGCCATGATGAGAATTTCCTTATCGAGCGGCCATCCGCTTCCGTAACCAACGCTGAACGCTAGTATTGAATATCCCCAACCGGATCATCTGCGGAACAAGATCCGGAACAACTCTCGCACTGTTTCGGGTAAATGGAAACCGGTGACGTTAACGTAGATTCAACCGCGCAAAGAACTAATCCACGTCTTTCTTGGCAACGAAAAGAATCCATGCTCTTAATTGCGCGCAAAAGTCAAAACGAGAGGTCACTCTCTCGTAGAAGATTCCTAGGCGGAATAAAAAAGGAGAAAACATGAGGTAGGCAGGATACTGATTAAACAGGTGCAGTTTTAGAGGTACCAAGTTGCTCTCCGCTAACAATGATAGAATGCGTTTTTTTGAATTGGCATTAAAGAACGTTCGAAAAGTGTCTTCTTCCTTTCTGTCCAGCAAATTCGATAATATTCGTTGATGAAACCACAGAGGGGTAAGTCTAGCTACAATTGAAACATAATCATAGGCGTTTGGTGTTTGGATAACAGCAACTCCGCCTGGTTTTAGGACCCGCGACAATTCACGGAACGCTGCTTCTGGATACGGCAGGTGCTCAATAACGCTCATCGAGGTAATAATATCAAACGAACTGTCTTTGAAAGGAAGCTTGCCGACATCGGCCCGAACGCCATACGGGCTAGGTGAATCGAAAACAATTGGAGCTATATCTGCGCCGACGGCCATCCTGACTTTCGGCGCTAGCTGCCGGGTAATCACCATATCTGCTCCAGAACCAGCGTCCAGCAATACAGAGTCCGAAGTCAGACGCTGGGCGAGTTCCTCAAGGTAGCGAGCCTCTGGATTACGGTACTTATCATCGCCATAGTATTTACTGTAAATTTTCCACGATCGCTCTCTCGCTTTTTCGAAATAGTTGCGCATCATTTTCCCCATCGACAGCTCCATCGACCACTTATCCACAGGTCGCCGCAAATTTCGTCTTCAACGCACGGCGAAAATCGGTTTCGGATATATTCTTTTCTTTCCAGGTATTAAAAATAATTTCTTTAATAACCACAATCACCGCCACGAGTTGGTAGTATCCATCGAAATATGCGAAATCGAGAAAGGCGCCCCCTATCATAAATCCAACTAGGCTAGTTTGTAACCCTTGAGACAGTTGAACAACCCACCCCATTTCTGGAAAGGCGCGACCGTACAACCGAATCTGCCGTAAACTCATGAAAGAAGAAATCAACAACCCAAACCAAAGGGAAAAACCGACCACACCATGCTCGCCAAGAACCTGAAACCAGCTACTGTGACATGACCAATGTTTTCCGGGAAAGCGGCTCAACATCTCAGGATAGTATTTGGCATAGGCAATCTCAGAATAATAACCGAAACCAGCTCCAACTACAGGGTTCTCAAGACCAACTCGTTTGCAAAATTCCCAACTCCAAAGACGCGCTTGGCTCGAATTATCTGCCTCAATATTCTCCAGTGTTTCATAGCGTTTAACTACTCTTTCAGAGATGATGCTCGAAAGCGCAGATGGGAATAGCGTCATAGTTAGTGCCGCGAGCACTGCTCCCGTACTAAGCAACATTGCCTTCCGCTTGGTGTCCCAAAAAAGCAACAATGTGACTATCATCGCCGCCCCCCATGCCCCACGGGAAAAGGTTCCAAGGATCGCCGGGTAGGACGCGATCAACATTACTTTAAAAAGGCGCCTTAGCCAGACTTTGGATTCCGTTTTGACTAAATAGAACAAGAGCGGTAGATTCATCACAAGGGCAATGCCAATGGCATTGTTTCCGGCAAGGAAGCTCCCCTCCGGGGCCCCGACCAGCCCTTCTCCACCAGTGCGCAAAAAAAACAGGGCTCCCTTCAAGCCATATAGACCAATTGACAGAGCCATCACTCGTAACAACAGATGAATACGCTCTTGGTTGTTAACAATTGAGGTAGACAAAAACACCATAAGAAGAATCTTAGACACAAGTAAAAACTTTTCGAAAGCGATTTGTTGCTCGACAGCAAAAAGGGTTGTAAATCCAAAAAAGGCCCATAGTAGAGCCATAAGAATGGATTCTCGTTGCATCGGCAAACTTTTTCGTTCTGAGGAAAGGAAAAATCCAAGGATAGTACAGATTCCAATTATTTGTGAGTGAGGTAGGCTTCTCGCTATCGACCAGACCCAGTTTTGCGGTGCAAATAGACCGTAGAACACAAAAGCCAGCACCCCGACAAACGGCCGACGCAAAGCTATCACTGAACATACAATCGTGATCGCCAATAATAAGATATCTCTCACGAGCGTGTTTTCCCTCAACGAGAACAATTATCAATTCAATACGACAGAGCCACTTTTTCTTAGTGTCTCTTTTCATTCGCAATATGTTTTCGTAAGACTTTAAACAACTTTATTGAAACTCTTCAGCATATGATCGGCCCGCAACGTCGGGGCACCAGTTTCCGGGACAACACTAAGTTGGCAAGCACGCCTTGTTCACGGCAGGACCGAAGGAGAGACGTAAAACTGTTGATTGGGATCAAAAGATCTAAGATCAATCATATCCCAAGCGTCGCCTATCATGCCGCGAGTTGTTCGTAAATGACCGCGCGACCTCATTGATTATCGCGTTATCAACCGTTGCGGGCCGATACCAGCCGTGTAGCAGTTTGACAAACCTTACTATGATCGCCAGCCCGACTTGCTTAGCGACTTCCGCAGGTAGCTGGCCAGTTTCTCCCCCATCCGCAAAGCAAGTCCGCACGGGTTGTTGTTATACATGACATAAGTTGAACGGGAATATGTCTTGTCCGTCCATCTCAACTTATAGTCTTCACACACCCCCATGAAATCGTAGAGACGGACGTTCCGCCGGTAAAGCTCCTCAAAAACAAACGTCTTTAGCACGTGTCCCGGAGAGAGCTCTTTGTATTTGGCTTTGTAACTCTCCTTAAAGTCGTAAAACGCACTTTGATAGGTAGCACCGTATATATAGGCAATCGGCTCACCGGCTAACTCGAGAAGATGTCCATAAAACCATCCCCGATCTAAAGCTGGCGTGCAAAACTCCTTGTAAAACACCTCCTGATAATCATTAGCGGTGATGGATGTGCCAGCGGTTTCCTTCCAAGAAGCTCGCTCGATTTCGAACACGGCGCTTAAGAAGTGTTCCACTTGTGAAGCCTTCTCGCAAACCACGTACCGCAACGGACCGCACGCCTCCATCTTCTTCCTCCCGTTACGTAAGTTCCAACGGAATTTTTTGGGGAGCGAGTTTAGGTAGTCCTTCCAACTATTTTCGAGAACAATATACGGGGACGCTTGTATGGGTATCTTGTCGCAGTGCAAGCCCCTGAGTTTGCACACGTCCCGCAGTAATGAATCCGACTCGGAATCGTCCACTAACGTCATTTGAAACACACTCCAGTCTTCGACTTGATTATAAAGATAATCGATGAAAGCCTCTAGATAATCAATTCGATAATCCTTAAGAATGAACCCGCTTCTGCCGGAATACAACTCGGTGGTCGGAGCTACTTTTTTGAACCTGAGCCGATACCTACTTTCGCTCGATTCGTATAAGGGGAACAGACCCACTATCTCACCCTCGTGTTCAAGGAGTAAGGTCTTCTGGCTTCTCCCAATTAAGAGCGATTTCCCCAAAGTCTCAGCCCATTCTAACGTAGCAGTGATATCTAATCGCTGTATGCCTGTACCCTGCCTGGCAACAATGTCATTCCAAACCGGGCGTAGTAGTCGCAAATCCCCATCATGCTCACGCACTTTCAAAGACACCGAGCAACTCCTGTTTGGCCGGTTAACCCGCTCGCGCGAAAAGAGCATTCACATTTTCGCAAATCGAAGTCATCTGGCCGCTATCAAGATTCTGATGCAGGGGAATCATCATAAGTCTTTTCGATAGGAACTCTGCGGATTCGATAACTGTCGAACCACTGTTATACACTGCGGGATGTAGTAACTCTCCGAAAGTGAATACCGGCACCCCTCGGCTGCGCAAAACCTGATCGTATTGAGATCGATCTTTCACGAGTACCGGATATGCCCAAGGACATACGTTTTCGGGTAGCTTCTTAAGCACTTTCGTGATGCGATCGTTTTCTTCAAGATTATCGTTTAAGATCTCAAAATTTCGCCTTCGCACCGAGACTAGCGTTCGAACATCGCTAGTGTGCAATATGGCCCGAGCAAACCACGGCATTCCTACGCGGGCTAACTCATCGTGAAATAGGTACGAATCGGGAATCTGCGCATCCACACCAGCAACCGAGGGGCGACTGCCTCTTCTTAACGCGACCCTCCTCTTTTCGACGTGATGAAAAGCCCACTTGAGTATCCCATTATGGGAGTTATCAATAAGTTGCTCAACAAGTCGCTTGATCGCGATGATAGATTTCTTGACGCTTAACTGCTTGTTGGATTCAAGGAATGACAACTCCGGCACATTGATCCGCAAACCTCCACCAACGTAACATGGCGTCAACTTATAAAAGCTGAAAACCGCCATATCACCCTTGTCACCGGTCAGCGTTCCTCCTTCATTCTTTAAAAACGAGTGCGCCCAGTCCTCAACAACGTAAAAACCGTATTGTTTTCTCAGTGGGAGAATGTCATCGATACTCGCCTGAAATCCACAATACTGGATAACAATAACCGCCGCGATGTCGCAAGAGAGCTTGCTACACAAATCCGCCAGGTCAACTGAAAGATCTTCGCGAATGCGATAAAATAGAGGCCGGTAGCCAGCGCGCAAGACGGGCTCGACAGCGGCAAAGCAATGAAATGCCGGCAACAAAACAGTGTTCCCTTGGTTGGCTGGTAGAGATTGCAATAGTTGATAGATAGCTCCGCGGGCGTTATACGTGTAATGTACAAAGGCGGTTCTTGAAGGCGACCATCGTCCTTGTGTTTTGAACGGTGCGATATCCTGGACGCGCAATGTTGGGTGAGACTCGAGCATTCCTCGCTCTTCTTCACGAAAACGGTCAGCAATCAATTGAATTGAGCAGCGTAGCTAGCTCTCGCGCTCTGTGTTCTCGTGAGTAACGTTTAAGGGCTGCAAGAGCCAGAACGGGGGTCTTCTTGGCTCGGACCATCTCCAAAAACTCTAGCAATCCACTGGCGATGGCAGGTTCAGAGTCTAAAGGCACCATCATCGCCACTTTAGTCTCCCGCAGTGTTTTGGCGGTGTCCCCGTCAGAATCAACTAACCCAAATATTGGACGTCTAGCACGAAGGTACTCGTAGAGTTTGGCCGGTATGGCGGGATTCGATGTGTAACCTTGAAAAATCAAAAGTCCATCTGCGACAAGCATTTCGGCCAACGCTTCTCGATAGGGAATCGTGGGAGCCAAAGAGACAATATCCCCAAGATCATGCTTGCGAATTAGCTCCCTATAGTAACTATCATAACCAGAAGCGCGAAGAACAACGTTAAGGTTCAACCGAGACACTTTACCGGCTTTTCGTAAACTGGCTAACGCGGCAAAGAATGCGCTTGGATCGCGGTCCGTCGTCGGATACAGAGACCCACTATGCAGCAGGACTATAGGTCCATCGTTCAACGTCCGGTGATTAGCCATCTGTTCCGCCTCAGCAAAGACCTCTTCTTCATATCCGTTGGCGATAATCGCACACTGGCTCTTTGCCAATTCCGGGTAACGTTCCACGTACATTCGGTATGCTCCCGGTGTCACAAACACGAGTCGAGAGCTGTATTTGACGCAAAGCCGTTCAATCCAGCGACGAGCTCGCCAAACAGCTGGATCCTTTGGAAATTGTTGCTTTGTTCTCGAATCGAACTCCGTCATGGGGTCTCGAAAATCGGCGACCCAGGGGATACCTGTCAAACGGTGCAAGGTGAGTGCTATCAAATGTGCGGTTGCAATAGGATACGTTGACCAAATAATTTCTGGCTTGTGCTTCCGAACGAGATGCAAGCCCAACGGAACAGCCCAAAAAAACCAGCTCACCCAAAAATCTGGCAATGCCATCCATTTAAAATAGCGACCCTTTGTGCCAAGATGCTTTCGGGTGTCGAGAGCGAAAGCTCGCTCCACGGGAACAGTAACGGGAATGTCCCCAAGTTGATCATCGCCTGTCTGGGAATACACGCTCGGTTTTGCTGTAAGAACCACTGGAGACCATCCCTCGCGTGGGAGACACCGGGAAAAGCTAAGCGTTCGTTGCAAACCACTACTTCCTCGACACGGCGGATAGTGGAAAGCAATCATCAAAATATTTCTCATCTCCTGACCGTGTTTTTAATCCTTAGTTGATTCCCGTCCGGAGTTTGATTGTTTACCAATCCGAAAAGTTTTGGTCCCAGCTAAGGCATCGGGTATCCCATGCTTGAAAATTCTTTACACGATCAGCTTAAAATGGAGGTCACAATTTGGTCGGTTTAGGCAATGCCCTCGAGAAACACGACAAGTAGAAAGCCAGCATGTAGGCTGCAACAACGTAAGTCAGTGGCATGATAGCACTACGGAAGCGGGAGTATGCTTCAAGACCGGACGCACCCAATGTCGCTATAAAGAAACCGAATAATATCAGCAATACTACCCCTGCCATACGTTTTTCACGTGTCCACAGGAGTTTCAGGAAACCACAAAAAGTCAAAAGAATTATGCATAAGATATATATTACTTCCCAGAGGAAAGCGGCGACTAAGCCACCATGGTTTTCGAACAATCTAGGGACTGATGAAAAATCAAAGCGGAGAATGCGGTGCAATTCCGGACCAGACCAAGGTTTGCCCAGTATAGCCGCCAATTCGTCGACGTTATGCGACACGCTTGCCTTGAAGATACCCATTACGCTTGCCTTAGTAAGATCGAGCGGGTATTTACGCAGAATGGTAGGAATTGCTGCTCGCAATGTATCGTCCATTTCTTTTGGAGATAAATTACTGATCCACGGATTAAACATTTCTTCAGTAGGCCGCAGACCAAATTCGTGAGCAATCATCCGCTGGGCAGTTCCTAGATCAACTCCGTAGTGGACTTGGTATGCCCCCGCTCCTGTGTAAAATGCGAGCACTATGTTGTCGTTAGTCGTTAAACGAGGGATACCGAACACAGCATAATTGCGCACAATCCAAGGCACCACTACCAACGCAGCCCCAAACGTTAAAGCCATGGAATCGCTTAGAGCTTTTTTCCACCAGCCTCCCCAAACACCCGCAATCAGTATTCCGAATCCATAAACTATGGGCAGATAAAGACCTGCAGGCCGTACATGTATAGCAAGACCGAGCAACAATCCTGCCACAAAAAACAGATATAGCTGCCTTCTTCTTGGTTCTAGAATTATTGGGAGGATAACCAAGGCCGAAACGGAAATCAGAAAAACATAGACGGCTTCAGACATCGCCCCGAAATTAAGGACGGCAAGCATAAGGTCCGTTCCACATAGAAGGCTAGCAATCAAGGCAGATTTTTCCCCAAAAAGCCGCTTTGTAAGTAGAAATATAATCACACAATTCAATGATTGAAGCATGGCTTGTGTCACATAAATCAAAGCTGTTCCACCGAGAATATCTAATGCACCAGCAAATAACGGATAGCCTGGGGTTCGAAACATATCCGGATGGTAGGGGGCTGATGCACTCCGTGAAAACTCCCCTGAAAGGAAGAAATTGCGACCAAGGAGAACGTAGTGCCGAGCATCTGGATTAATATTAAGCCTATAGTCATGCAAATAGCTTGGCTGATTGATGCTAATCCACGTCAAAAGAATGCTATTCAGTAACACACATACCAAAGGTCCATATACGATCTGGGCGAGGTGTAACTTCCCCCGGAGTTGGTGAGACATAACCTGAAAGCGCCACCTAGGACAGCTCTTCAACAATATGTACCCTTGGTTGAGACAGCCTGGGCTTATATCACTCAAGACATGGCATTATGGTTAGCGGGGTCATATTGCAGTGATTATTCTGTTATGGACCAAGACTTCCGCCGGTGGGGGATGACTCAGGAAACCAACAGGACTCGCTGTTAATGCGTAGGCGCCTGACTGAAAAATTCCAACGAGGTCACCGATGTTCGCTATTGGGACGTCTACATCTCGAGCCAAAGTGTCAAGCGGCGTGCACAAAGGCCCAACAATATCAACCCTTTCTCTTTCTCTTCGGTCGAGCTTATTGACTACCGTGATAGGAAAATTTTTCTTAAGCACTTGGCCAAGATTACCGCTCGCTGCCAGATGATGATTCATGCCACCGTCGAGAATCAGAAACTTCTTTCCCCGGGATACCTTGATGTCGTTGACGCGCGCAACATAGACACCGGCTTCGCCGACCAGAAATCGCCCTGGTTCCACAACAAAGCGCGTGCCGCTGAAGGAAGAGTCTTCTCTTACTTCAGTCATCATCGTCTCAAGGCCCTCAGCCAAACCCGCCATATCCAACTCGAGGTCACTGTCGAAATATCGGATTCCAAGGCCCCCACCAAAATCCACCGTATTCAGCGGCGTTTGTGTACGCGTAGTCACGCGCCTGGCGATATCTAACCCCCTTCGATACTGCGACAGCAGAACAGTGTGATCCAGAATCTGGGTCCCCGTGAACAAATGAATTCCGCGAAATTCAAATGTCGGTTGGGATAATAAGTATTCTAGCGTTTCATCAAGTTTTTCTTCGTCAATCCCAAAAGGAGCGGATTTACCTCCCATGCGCATAGCCCCACCTTGCACCTCCACACTGGGATTCACGCGCACTGCTACGCGCGCTCGTATTGCGAGCCGGCGGCAAATCGCGTCGATGCGCTCTGCTTCCACGAGCGACTCGACATGAATCGCGCCGATATTACGGGCCACTGCAAATTCCAGTTCAGCCTTTGTTTTGCCAGGTCCGGCAAATAGAACATGCTCAGGCGGACAACCCGCCTTGAGGGCTCGAGTAAGCTCACCGACCGACGCGATCTCTAGCCCACAGCCACGGGTCACAAAAAAATCGAGGATAGCGTCGTTCGGATTCGCTTTAACAGAATAACAAATATGAAAGCTCGAGGGTAATGCGTGGCGCAAAAGAACTAATTTACGGTCCATGACGGACTGGTCGTAGACAAACAGCGGTGTTTGAAATTGAGCAACTATATCGCTGATTGGCACATCGCCGATGACTAGCTCGTCGTTAGATAAGGGAAAATATTTCTTAATGAGCGCGGCTGTGTGATTCATAATCGTGGCCATTAGGCACACACCACAAAAGCACCGAGGCACCGATACAAATTAATGATATCTTCTCGGCGTCATTCACACCTCCCGTGTTAGCTATATTTCTAAGTCGCTTCGGTGAGGCATTTAAAATTTGGAGATTTGAAGACGCTGGCTTATCGATACCAATTTTCTCATAACGAAGTGGCAATAAGGATGCCGCGCATTACCGAGAAGTCGACAGGAACCCCTAATTAACTGAGCGCAATTTATATTTTCGCCACCCTACTCTTTGTAACCTGAACGAAAGTCTAACGCGTTCGTTTTTCTTTCACTGTCATGATCGTCCCTTCGCTCCAATATCGCAATGAGACTTGCCGCCGGAAACGGCAGAAAACGATCGGCGGTTCGGAAGACGGGCGTGAGCATATTGAGCATCCAAAGTTGCCATACGCTAAAAGAACGCCGGAATAAGATCTTGCCGTTAATGAACTTCGCCACAGTACCAATGCGATTAAATTCCAAGATATCTCTAACGGCGAACCCACAACTTTCGGCCAATCTGCGAAGTGATTCTTTATCGTACCGGCTTTGACGACCCTGGCTTTGCTTACTCTTGTCAACAGTCCATTGGTCATGTTGGACCATTATAATCGCCGTCCCACCAGTCGCAAGGACATTCTTTATATTACTAATTGCGGCGCAATCATCCTTCACATGTTGAAGTACGTTAAGACAGATAACGGTGTCGTATCCTTCATCAATCAGAGGAAAAGAGGCAGTTTCCATAACATTGCAGTAGCTGACCTTCAAGTACGGTCTCTCACCTTTGAGGGCTTCCAACATTTGAAGGTATAGGGGATTGGTCTCGCTCGCTACATACCTGTCGCGCGGAAGAAGCTTTAGTGCGAGATTTCCCTCACAGCTGCCAATTTCCAAGATTCGATTTCCACAGTACTTCCGGATTATGTCAGCGATCCAGCTACTGAACCGGGGTACATGCCAAAACCGGGCGCGAAGGTAGCTCTCGTAGGTGTCAGGTTGATAGATTCTGTCCGAGACGGCAAATTTGACAATCGCGAAAAGTGCACGTAAACCGTCACGCCAATTGATCTTTTTGCCTTCCGCGTAGGTTCTCCCAAAATAGCTAATCGGAACCTCGAAGATTCTAGCGTTTCTCTTTGCCAATTTGATCGTGAGTTCCGGCTCTAATCGGAAATCATTCGATTCAATAGGTATCGATTTTAGGAGCGCCGTCCGAATCGCCTTGTAACAGGTCTCCATGTCGGTCAGGTTAAGATTCGTGACTAAGTTTGAGAGAAAGGTGAGTAATTTGTTACCGAGTTCGTGGCGAAAGAAAAGGACTCGTCGCACCTCGGAGCCAGCAAAGCGCGAGCCAAAAACCGCGTCTGCCTCTTCCTCTATAAACACTCTAATGATGCGGAGGAGATCTTTTGGGTGGTACTCTAGATCCGCGTCGTGGATAACGGAGATCTCACATGTTGCCCTTGTAAGCGCCGTTTTTACCGCTTTTCCTTTTCCCTCATTATCGTCGTGCCGTAAGAAAATCCACTCAATCTTCGAGTCTGAAATATCCGTCTGCTCCACCTTAAACCTTTCAATCGCTTTCGGAGACTCGTCATTTGAACAGTCATCAACAACGATTACTTCGACACGGTCCAAATGCGGGCTCGTATCAAGAAGTTTCAGCCGCTCCAACGACGTATAGATTAAGTGCTCCTCGTTATATACCGGGACAAGCACAGAGAGAGATGTTTTCATTTTTGTCGATTCTTGCTCTTACTAAACTTCTTCGCGCTGGCGAAGCGCGACATAATCCACCTTGCCATTATTCATCTTGGGCAGCTCATTCAGAATCTCCACCGACTTTGGAACCATATGACGAGGCATTTTCTGCGCACAAAAGGCAATTAATGACGCCGGATCAAGAGACACGCTATCCCGGGGAACAACGAAAGCTTTAATAGATTGCCCCAATAGCTCGTCCGGAATGCCGATGACGGCGGCCTGCCGAACTGAACCGCTTTGAAAAAGCACTTCTTCAACTTCGGTTGGACTGATGCGGAAGCCCGACGATTTGATCATGGTGTCGCGCCGCCCGACAAAGTAGAGAAATCCCTCTTCATCCATGGTGACCAGATCGCCGGAATAACAGACTCTTTCGCTGTCTCCCAGCTCCGCAGGTAAGAAAGGATGCGGCTTCAATACCCGCGCGGTTAACTCCGGTTGGCCCCAGTAGCCCATGGAAACCGTGGGACCCCGATGAACCAATTCCCCGGTTTCTCCGGGCTTGCACGGTTGGCCCTGGTCATTGACGACGAGAATTTCCGTGTTCGGGATGGCCTTACCCATCGAGGTCGGGCGGCGATCGAGCTCTTCGGGCGGTAAATAGGTCGAGCGGAAAGCCTCGGTAAGCCCGTACATCAGGAAAATACGCGTTGTGCTAAGCGCCTGGCGCAGAGTGCTTAACACGGTTTGCGGCATTCGACCGCCGGTGTTCGTTATATAGCGCAGGTCAGGAAGGGCTCCTTTACCCAGGGATGAATTCGGCTGAGCCATCAAGCTCCAAAGGGTTGGAACACCGGCCATGCCCGTGATCTTTTCCCGCTGAAGCATTTTGACGATTTCCGGAGCGAAAACAAACGTCATTGGAACATAGGTGCCGCCTTGTTGAATGGCGGTCATGAGTTGGTTCAGCCCGGCATCAAAACTCAGCGGCAGAACTCCGACAATCCGATCGCTGGCAGTGATCCCTAGATAGTCGGATACGATAGAACTGCCCGCCATCACCTGCTCATGACTGAGCATCACTCCTTTGGGTTTGCCCGTCGAGCCCGAGGTATAGAGGATGGCGGCCAGATCCTTTCCGATCCCAACGTTGTGCGAATACGACTCTGACCTTGACTGGCACATTTCCCCAAAATCAAAGATGGAAATCGACGTGTTGGAATGTTCTGCGCCGTGCTGCGTTCTGACTTCTGACTTCTGACTTCTGACTTCTGACTGCCCATCCACAATAACCACCGCAAACTGTAAAGACGAGATATCTTTCAGTACACTCGCCAAGGCGGCAAGTTTCGAATGGGTGGTAATCACGCCCCTCATCTGACAATCCCCGGCGATATGGGCCACCTGATCCGGAAAGAGCAGACTGTTGATAGGAACGAAAACCCCGCCGGCCTGGGAGACGCCCAATATGGACAGAGCCTGAAGAACGGATGTATCGAGATAAATCCCGACGCGGTCTCCCCTTCTGAGCCCGGCTTGCCTCAGACCGTCCGCGAGCCCGCCAACCTGATTCGCCACGCTCTCATAGGAAAGGCGCATCTCTTTATCGACCAGCGCTTCCTTATCAGGAAACCGGGACGCGCTAGATCGCAACAGGTGATGAATTAAAAAGTCCATACTTTTAACCTGTACAACTTAGATAGTTCAAAACGTTCAAGACGATTAATTCGTTCAAATCGTAGGGAAGAGCGAAGTAGACCCCTTTGCGCCATGCGCCTAGCTCTTTGCCATCAGCCGGTGCCGTTCGTTTTCTGTTGGACGAAGTTTAGCAAGCTGGTGACAGACCCGAAATTCTCCGGCAACAGGTCTTCATCAGAGACAGCGAACCCGAATTCCTTTTCAAGAAACGTCACGACGTCTAGAATACCGAGCGAGTCAATGAGTCCGTTGTTCAGTAACGGTTCATCGTTGCTCACGTTCTTCGTCGCAGGAAACTGTTGTGCAAGAAACCGCCGAAGCCGCTCGACAACAAGGTGCGCTTCCACGCTTGGCTCCCTTCAATTATTTAGGTTGAGTTGGACCTGATTGACGAATACTAGAAAAAGCCTGAGTACGCGAAGCAATATATCACACATGCAACGACTGTAATGAATGCCGTTTTGAATCGAAACCTGATGATTTTGTTGGTTTTGCCTTGCGCTCGATCACGAGGGCATCACGTATACCTCCGATGCCACAATTCAAGAATCATCAGATTCCACAGAATCGTGCCATAAAAGGACGTTGGGGCGGTCTTATGAAGCTCGATGATCTGCTCCAATGCCTTTTTGCGAAAATATCCTCGTTGAAGACTCTTCGGACTGAGCACAAGATCGTGCATGAGGTCATTTAACTGTTTGTCCGTGCGCAACCATACCGGAATCGGCAGTCCAAAACCATGTTTCGTCTTCTTCAGAATCTCTAGCGGAAGCAAATCCGCATAGGCGTTCTTGAAAAACGATCGAAGTTTTCGCCCGCGCATACGGATTTCCGACGGCACCGTCATCGCGAACTCGGCCAAACGCTGATCGAGGAACGGAAAACGAACCGTGGCCCCAACAGCTTCCGTCGCACGCGTCACCTTAAAAATATCGTTGTCGGAGATCGCGAGTTTTAGATCGATATACTGTTGACGATCGAGCTCGCTTCGCGCGGGGGCATGATGATAATGCCAGTAAATCGGGGCGTATGGATCGTAGTCCCTACCGACAACGGTCAGGAAGTCATCCTCTATGATGTCAGCTAGTGGCACCACCTTAAAGAAACCATAGGACGAAAGCCGCTCAGGATACGGAATCGATGCGCGGCAAATATACTTTTGGCCTTTGATGAAAAAGTTCCACCGTAGTCGTTCGGCCAGTAAAAACACAACCGGTTTAAGAATGTACTCCCGCAATCCAAAGGGAAGCTGGTTGTAAAACTCAAATAGACGCTGAAAGGCATAGCGTTCATTCCCGGCGAATAACTCATCACCCCCATCGCCAGCGTAAAGAACATCCACGCCACGGTCTTTCGCAAGCTTTGCGCAAAAATAGGTAGGAATAGCGGACGCATTGGCAAAAGGTTCGTCAAAGGCTTCTAGCAAAACCGGGATCGCATCGTAGGTGTCTTGAGCGGTGACGAAATATTCATGATGATCTAAGGAAAAGGCTCGGGCTGCGATTCTTGCATAGTGAATCTCGTTGAACTGTTCTTCACCAAACCCAATGGAGAAACTGTGCGCGGGGCGCTTAATCTTTTGCGATATTACGCCCGTGATTGTGCTGCTATCCACCCCGCCGCTCAAGAAAGTGCCAATGCGGCCATGCTTTTCATCCACTCTCAATCGGACAGAAACCGCATCGTCAAATTGAATTTTGAGCTTTTGTGCCAGCTCAGTCTCAGGCGCGCTACTGGGCTGAAGGAAGCTGACCTCCCAATAAGGCATCAAACACACTTCGCCGCTTTTATAAGCGAGAATGTGACCGGGCGGCAGCTTCTGAACTTCCCGAAAAATTGTTTTTCGGGTTGGAACATAAGAAGATGCTATCACGTCAATGATCGCTTCCGGGTTGACGGTTCGCCTCATTGGGAGAGGACATTCCAAAATTCCCTTCATGCGAGAGGCAAAGACGAGCCTATTGTTATCGTGATAGTAGAATATGGGATGTACCCGGAATCGGTCGGTCACCAAATATAGACTTTTATTGGGTGCGTCCCATACGGCCAACGCAAACTCGCCACGAATCTGCTGGATGAAATCAATTCCATGTTTCGAATACAGCAGAAGAAGCTGTGCAAAAATATCAATATCTAGAGTTTCTTCCCTAATCAACTCCTTTAAGTTATAGATGCTTCCATGAAAGGCGATAATCGAGACTCGCCCTTGCGATGTCCTTTGCGCGACTCCGGTAAGCCGGCCTGGAAAGCGTTGAGATCCCATGCCTACTGAACCACTAACCAACGAGGAGCCGTCGCTATCTCCCGCAACGTCTAACGACCGAACCATGGGAAGCAATTGGCCCACATGTATTGGCTCAGCTTGGCTCCGGCAGCAAATTCCACAGATACCGCTCACTTTAGATTTCCCGCGCTCTCAATTTCTTTAGCGACATACGGTCCGCTGAGAGCGCTCCAACTCCTGCGACGTGGCGGCAAATGTTCTCAAAGACTTTCGCGGTCAATTCCCAACTGAAATTGTTCTCGACAAAATTGCGAGCAGAAATTTCAAGTCGTCTTCTCGCCTGGACATCCTTCAGTAACGCCACAACTGCTCCGGCAAAATCCTCAGGCTTATCGGCCACCATGACATGCTCTCCATGCCTCACCGGTAGCCCTTCCACGCCAACACTAGTTGAGATCACAGCCTTACCCATTGACATCGCCTCATAGACCTTAATTCGAGTCCCTCCACCGATGCGCAGAGGAATGATAAAGAGAGTGTTGCGACTGATGAAAGGCCGAACATCTTCTACCCGGCCAACTATATCGATTTCAGGATACTGCTTAAGCTCATTGACTAAGCGGGCACTGGGGTTTCTTCCCACCACCGCAAGTTTGATCCTTGGGATTACGGCCTTAATTCTTCCCAAAATATCCCGCGCGAAAAACAGAATGGCGTCCTGGTTCGGCAGCCAGTCCATGGAGCCGGTAAATATCAAGGTGTCATTCTCCGGAGCTTCCTCTGCCGAAGAAAAATACATCGTGTCTATTCCGGTAGGAATGGCAAAGACGTTTTTCGCCCCAAACTCCTTCTCCAGAATAGCTTTATCTCCTTCAGACACTGCTATTACGCCGTCAAAAAACGAGCATGCCTTTTTTTCGTGGCGTAGCATTTTTTGCCATTGCGACCACCAAAAACACTTGCTTAACTGGGATCCGGCTCGCTCGAAATGCCTTTTAGCGATAGTCGACTCTACATTGTGCTGAAAAAGAACCGTTGGATGACCGACAACCCTCCGAAAGTTAAGACTGGATTGTAGAAAATCGCAGATTAACAAATCATAACGGCCGTGTTCTACGAGTTCCTCAATTTTTCTCTCGAGCGCCGCAGAATAGTCGTTGAGAACAGTCACTGGATACCGTGAGAAGGCCCGCACTAGGATTTTTAAATAAAAATGGCAACTATACTTGCTGGCTTCCTTCCATGGCACCGGATGAAACTGCGCGCATAGATTTTTTATTCTATCCAGATAGGGATCATCTTTTGGGCTCTCGACGTTGCTAATCAAGGTAATATCGAAAGTGTCTTTGAGCTTTTCCAATAGCTTTCCAGTTCGAATTTTCCCCCCCGTATCCATCGGATAGAGAAACCTTTGCGAAACGAAAAGGACTTTGAGGCGATCTCTACCAACAGATACCGTCATAATTGGTCACCCCCGGGAAGGCATTTTCCCCAAGACGGACAAGGTCAACCACCATTTTACGACCCAAATAAGGTCCTAACGCACTTTTGAACTCATCATTCTGTTTGCCAATAACTATAAGGTCGGAGTCCTGAATGACTTCATCGAGCCGGTTACACATCAAAGAAGAGATGTGTGGAATCTCCTGTTCGATGAACGCTTTGTTTGCGCCGAAGATTCCACTCAAAAGAATCTCTGAATCGTAAACCATTATGCGACACCCTTTCCCGATGAGTGTTTCGACCAAGGCAACCATGGGACTTTCCCTTAAATCGTCCGTTCCTGCTTTGAAGCTCAGTCCGAGAATGCCGATCTTCTTGCATTTGGATCTGAGAATTTGATCGATCGCTCTTTGGATATGCAACCGGTTACTTTCTACAACCGATGACAGAACCGGAAGATTAACATCCATTTCTTTCGCCTTATATAAGAGAGCCCGAAGGTCTTTACCCAAACAGGAGCCGCCGAAAGCGAAACCGGGTTTAAGATAAGCCGCTGAAACATTGAGCCTCTTGTCCTTGATGAACAAATCCATAACTTCATGACTATCCACGGCCATGCTCTTGCAAAGACTTCCAATCTCATTGGCAAACGTGACCTTTAACGCATGGAAACTATTGCTGGCGTACTTAACCATTTCGGCGACTTCGTAGCTGGTCCGTTCCACGGGGGCATCGATTCCTTCATAAAGTGCAGTCACCATATCCCCTCCCCTTTCTGTTTCCTGACCAATCACAGTGAAGGATGGATGATGGAAATCCTGGACAGAACCTCCTTCCCGAAGAAACTCCGGGTTAAAACAGACGTCAAAATCGCCATGAGGGGTTTTCCCGGAACCATGACCGAGGATTGGGACAAGCACGTTTCTGACCGTCCCGGGTAAGACTGTGCTTCTAAACACCACACAATGATACGCGTTTTTCGCTTTTAACACTTCGCCTACTTGCCGGGCTACCGTTTTGACTGCGCTCAAATCAAGACTGCCGTTGCCGTTACTCGGAGTTCCCACGCAGACAAGACTCAACTCCGTGCCGCATACTGCCTCGCCGAAATTCGACGTAGCCTTCAGTAGCCCTCGACCTCGACCGTTTGCGATCCTTTCTTCCACTCCCTTTTCAATGACGGGGCTTCTACCAGCGTTTATCATCTCAACTTTATCCGGGTTAACATCGACTCCCCAAACCTCATGGCCGGCATCGCTCAAACAGGCTGCTGTCACAGCACCGACATATCCTAGACCAAAAATACTAATTCTCATTGCTCCACCTATGATACGTTCTCACTCAAAGTCTGGTTGGCGCATGGCGCTCTGCCTACCGACCATTTAGCTATCGCGGTCGCCGTGCATGAAAAGCCACTTTGGTTCTCTAATTATGGCAGCTCCCGATGCCGAGTTAGACGGAACATAGATTACCATCGGACTAACTTCACGAACCTTAAAGCCGTGGCGTTCCAAGAGAAGGCGCCACGGATGCGTTTCGATAAGGGCAGCGCTAACGGTTTGCACACCACGAGTCCTCATCAGCGCGATACATTGAGCCATCACGGCGTTGACGACAGCTTCATCATCAACCCCAAAAAGATCGACAAGCATGGCATCTTCACCTTCGTGAAGAAAAACGGCATATCCTAGCAAAGCGCCCCCGCGCCGGGCGGTGATTAATTCATATTGGTGCAGAGGGTTTTTTACGAACCGCCAGTTCAGGTATTCGGCGGAACGTTGAGCGCACACGCCGTAGCGGCCGCCGATTCTTCTAGCAAGGTCGGAAAATTCGCCGCCGTAATCACCGGCGTGAAGAGACACGTCCAGGGCGCCGTCGCCTCTAAACGTCTTCTCGGTATGTTTCAGCACGAAATTACTAGCGACACCTAAAACACGATTAAACGTTTGACTCTTTACTAGCTTCTTCAACCTGCGGTCGACTCGCAATGGCTTCGCCAATCGAAGTATGTGCGCAAAAGGGAGGATTTGAAGTCGCTTATAGACAGCCATCATACTTTTGCTGGGGAAATCGTAGCAGAATGCCACCGCGCCGGCATCGACTTCCACCAGACATGCTCGTTGCAGGGCCAGCGCAGGACCGAGGCTCCGATATCGATCATTTATGCAAAAGTCTCCAAGCACCCACGCCGTCTCTTCACGGTTTTCGATATATATGCGACGAGGAAATGCGCCGGCCATGCCAACGATTTCGCCGTCATCGGCACTATGAGCAAACCATACGCGTGCTCGCCCGTGAGCATTGCTCTCGTAAAGCCAGCTAAACCGACAATCATCGGAACGCGGTGTTAAGAATCGACGCGCTGTATCAATGATCAACTGCCGATCCGACTGGAGATTCGCATGTCGAATGACAACCTTCATCCACTGCTGTTCCGGTTGAATAGCCCGTAAGCTCGTTTCATCAGATGGCGCGCCGCGGGAACCCACTTGTGGCGATAAACATTGAGATGGAACATTGTTCTCGGAGTACTTCCCATCTTCTCTTGCCATTCATGGACTCGTCCGTACCACTCCAACACCTGGGTCTTTCTCTCTCCGAAAAGTAGCTTTAGTATCTCTCTATGAATAAATTTCCCCGGAGAAATACCCTGCAAATTCTCGTCATGGGCTATCTTCAGCACTACCGTCATGCCGTCTCGTTCAAGGCACAAATCGCTCGCAACAACGTTGCCATTAAACAAGAGCCTATAAATCACGCCTTCACCTCGACTGCAAAACCCCTCCAATAAGTCCCTGTAGAACAATCCTTGCCGGCCCTCTGCGGTTACAGCCGTTCCTTCTCTACCCTTCCAACCTGAACCTTCTAATCTTGCGTAGTCACGAATGCATTCGGCGACCATGCCGGGATCACGCTCAGCTACGAAATCCATCCGTATACCTTGCTCTTCGAGACGCCGGGATTGCCTGCGCAAATCATCGATAAAATATCTTCCGGTACTTTTCCAATAGTCCTCGAAAGTTCCGACGAGAGCTATTTTAGACGTAGTGATGTAATGAAGACTTTCTGCCAAGCGAGCGTGTTTTAGATCTCCGAACGCTGTATAATCTGGGTCTTGCTGCGTAACCGAAAACGCTACGCAGTATCCAGGAATGCTACGAATCAATTCTGACGTCTGCATCTCAGCGTCGTCGCTATTCCCCAGCACGATCAAGCCAAGGGGGCTTTGAGAGGGTTGAAAGGTTTGCCAGACGCCGGGTCTAAGTTTATCAAGAATTAGCATTCCGGGTTTACTGTCATCATCGGAGAACCCCAGAAGCGTTTGGTCCGACGCAAAGTGGCGTATTAGACAGCCGACGAAAACGGAGTCCAGCAGAACATGATTGCCGCAGCTTTTGTTAATCGAGTCCCACTTCTCCCGGTAGGTATCAAAAGTGTCGCGTGCGAGGTGAAAAACCCATCCCATGGAATAATTCCGGAATGTACGGAGGTCTGCTGAATCAATAACGAAGTTTATAGTAATTGAGCCTTAAGCCAAAAGCATAAATATCCCGATCCCAGGGTGTTGCCCTTCGTAGTTCGAATAGGTCGCAACCACTCTCGTTGTTACCAAACTGGGTAGTCACCGCACAAGTATAACCCGCCTCCCTCAAAAGACTCTTCGTGATTTCATTATAATCTTCTTCCCTTCCATTGGGATAAGCAAAGGTTCTTACCGGCGTGTGTAACTCTTGTTCGATCACTAATTTCGATTCCTGTATTTCGTCCCGAATCCGGTCCGTAGGTAGTTTTGACAGTATAGGGTGGGTGACGGAGTGGGAACCAAAGGAGATACCGCCTTCATGCATCATCCTTACTTCGTCCCATGAAAGCATAAGACCCGACACTTCCCTGGAATCGCTGACCCCTAATGTTTCGATCAAGCAATCAATCCAAGACGCGCGTTCACGGTCAGTCCGCGCCCGTATGAAGTTCAAGAACTCTTCAAGGGCGACGACTTTGTCATGGATCGTGCTTAACGGATACTGCTTGGATCTAGCGCCGAAACCATCTAGAAAAGGTACCCGAGTTTGCCTAAACGCCGAGAATACTCTGTCATGCCAAAGCATTCGTCCAGAACCGATGGCATCCGTGGCCAAAAAGATTGTCGCAGGAATTGACAGATTATTTAAGATTGGAAACGCATTGAGGTAGTTGTCTCTATACCCATCGTCAAAAGTTACAACGATAGCATTATCGGGAACATCCTTTCTCGCTAAACCTTCCACCGCGTCCTCAAGAGACAAAATATTGAAATTAGATACCAAGTAATCCATCTGCTTTCTAAAAACATCACTGGGAGTCCCCGAAAAGAAGGGATCTCTATCATCATTTACTCGGTGATAGACCAGGATTTGAACATTTCCGCACCACCTCCTTTTGACAAAAGGAAAGACTAGCTTCCCGTCCTCGTTTTCATTGCGCTGAAGCCAGTTTGCAATTCCATTCAAGAGTTTCGGTACTCCCAGGTAAAACAACAATATGGCAACCGTGTTTAAAAAGCTTTTCCTATAGTTCAACCGAAGCTACTCCGTGATTGTATTCGTCTCGCAATGAAAGATTCGCTTGTCGCTCAGCAGTTCATCCATTTACTCAGCGCTACCACAGTCTGTTGATATAACCCTTTATGACCTACTTTGGGATCTCGCCTTTGTGACCAAGTGACCTTGCTTTTTCGGCAGCCTCCCGAGCACGGTCGGCATTACCGCTTTTCGCATAGGCTGCCGCAAGCCAAACATGTACAGCCACCAGATTCGGATCCATTTCTGCAGCCTTCTTCAATTGCTCTATACCTTGATCAATCGCGCCGATGTCTGTCAGATATTTCCCGTACTGCGCATGCGTCAACGCATATTGAGGGTAAATACTGAGCGCTCTTTGAAAATGGGGTACAGCCCAGGTTGGATTTTTTGTCCTTATAGAATAAGCCGCCGCGATGAACAGCGCTTGCGGATGGTTGATGAACCGAGCCAATATCCACTCCAACTCGACTTTAACGCGTCTCAGATCTCCCTCGCCGAAGGCACCGATAAGGGGCTTTGTATGATAGTGGTCTTGGTCTTTCACAAGCCACGTAATATGGGGGTCCTTCGCCCCATTAAAATAGTCAAGGTTAAGTGTGCCAGTAGGGCCATGATCTATCCCGTTTTGCGCGTTGGCCAGCCCCGCCAAGAAGATCAGCGAGATGGCCATAATGAGCAACCGCAGCATGGCTTATCCTCCAGAGCTAGATCTTGTTTTTTGGTGCGTGAAAGATAGCACCAGCATTCCTTCGTGGCAGAATCTGTGAACGCACAAGGTTGGACAACAAACTGCGTCAGTCGCAGTTATGCCGCTCGACTGCCTTGGCATCCAAGGGAGCGGGGGCAGCGGTGACAACACCGCCATTATTGTAGTCGGTATCCCCCCCTGACGATTTCCGGTTACGGTTGAGAACAGATTGGAAAATGTCACGCATGGCCCCTGCAGCACAGTCCCAGCTATGTCGTCTCGCATGGTCCAGGAGATCCCCCGAGCGCCACTGTTTGTTGAGACCCGTGTCGATCGCTTCTGAAATTTTCGACTCCTCACGGTCGACCAAAAGACCTATTCTATCTGACCGTATGATCTCCGGTATGCCTCCGGCAGCAGTTGCAATCACCGGTGTTCCACAGGCAAGTGATTCTAAGAGTACGTTTGGCCAACCTTCGATCTCACTGGCTAAACAGCAAATATCAGCCGCACTGTACCAAACAAGCAATTGTTCGTGCGCAACACTGCCCTGAAAACTTATGTGATTGTCGAGACCCAACTCAGCGACCATCTTCTCTAGCTCTCTACGGCATCTGCCTTCACCAATAATTATAAGGGAAATATTTCGCTGCGGACGCTGTTGCATCAAGAGCTTCATGGCCCTGATAACCAGGTGAAAACCCTTGTTTGGTGTGAGGTGTCCTACTGAAAGAACTATATCGCCGTCAATAGCAATATTAAGCCTTTTTCGTGCCTCGCTCTTCACTAGTGGATGAAATTTCTCAGTATCGACGCCGTTGGGAATCACACTTATCTTCGCGTCAGGAACACCAATGCGCATCATCGCTTCCTTCAATCGCTGAGAAACCGCCACCACGCGGTCCGACTGTAGAAGCGTGCATCGAAGCAATCTACGGATGAGTGGAAATTGGCTATACAGGTTAATATCGCTTCCCCTAGCGGACACTACAACGGGCTTTCTGAAAACCCACCCTAGCAACACAGCCGCCAATCCGTCCGGGTACACGAAGTGGGCATCGATGAGATCAAAATTGAAAGTCTTCCGGATTTTTCTGATAGTCCCCAATACAGATAGAAACATCATCAGCCCATACAAACACATGCCTATTTTCGGGATCATGTAATATCGTGGGTGATAAACCTCGATTCCGTCTCTGATTTCCAGACGTACGACCTGAGAAAATCGCCAACGCCAATTAATTTCAATGGCCGGAAAATATGGAACAGGCGCAACGACTTTGATTTCACATCCGTCAATTTTGGCGAATTGGGTCATTCGCTCCTTTATGAACACACCGTGATTAGGCCAAACGTTGTTTGGATACAAACTCGTGAATACCAATACCTTCATAGTGGGCACTTTGCAGCTGCGACTGCTGCCTGCTGGACAGCGGACCGACAACGGACGACAGCCGCCCGGTCTTCGACCGAATGCCATAGGTCAGCGATCACCGGCCGTTGGTCGGCGGTCATCGGTCACTTTGAGCAAGACAAATTCGCAATCCGCAATTTTACTCCGTGAACTCCGTGTCTCTGTGATGAGAGTACAACCGACGGCCGACCGACGATGGACGACGGCAGTCCACGGTCATCGGTCACTTCAAGTCGGACAACTTCGCAATCCGTAAACGATGACATTTAACCGCAGAGAACGCAAAGACCACAAAGTTTTTTGGTAACCATTATTCGAACCCTTCGTGTCCTTCGTGGTGATAAATTCTCTATCCGCAATTCGAAATTCCCATTCCCCGTTTTGCCTCAATTCGCAATTCGCAATCCGCAATTTTGTTACTTCCTTCCTTCATAAACTGCCGCTCCCACAAGCGAAACATCAATAACGTCCAAAGCTCCGTCGATCGATTTCGAAGTCCACTTTGATGTTCGTCCCAAACCAATTTAATCGTCGACTTGTTGAGCGGCATCGACGCGTTGTGATCGAAAAGGACGTTGTACGCTAATTCTTTGAGGTCGTTGCGAAACCAGTGCGCCAAAGGCACGCCGAATCCCATCTTTCTGCGGTGCAAAACAGACTCGGGCAAAACCTGCTTGAGTGCCTTTTTGAAAATGTATTTCCCGTTCGTTCCCCGGAGCTTCAGGGAAGATGGAATGGAAGCGGCCAGCTCCATTAACTTATGATCGAGAATCGGCGCGCGCACTTCTAAGGAATGGGCCATGCTGGCCCGATCGACTTTTACCAAAATGTCGTCCGTGAGATAGGTTTTGATGTCGACATATTGAATTCGGGAGAGCGGATCTTCGGTGTCCGCCTTCTGGTAGTAGTGACGAAGCACATCCAGGGAATCATAGCCATTGAGATCTCGCCGGAGATCCTGGTGTAAGATTTGGTCCTTTAATTCGGATCGGAATGCCGACACGGATCGAAAGTAGCCTTCAATGGGTGAGCAAGCGAGATTTTCGAACGTGGCTTTGCCTCTAAAGATACGCGGAGCCCAATCGGCCTTCGGATAGAGCGCCGCCAATGTGCCAAAGAGAGGCTTGCGAATGGCAGACGGCAGAACGGCACGTAGCGCATTTTCACGGCGATCGAAATAGTAGCGGCGGTAACCAGCAAAGTTTTCATCCCCCCCGTCGCCGGCCAGAGCCACCGTAACATGTTCTCGCGCCACCTTAGAAACATAGTATGTGGGGACGGCTGAAGAATCGGCAAACGGTTCATCGTAATGCCAGACGAGCTTTTCGACGATCCCTACGGCATCGGGTCGAACCATTCTCTCATGGTGGTCCGTTCTAAATTGCTTTGCGATCTCCCGGGCGTACTCGATCTCGTTGAACTCTTTCTCATCAAAACCAATGGAACAGGTGGTCACCGGATGACCGACCAGACCCGCCATTAACGCGACTACCGATGAAGAATCAACGCCCCCGGAGAGAAAAGCACCCAGTGGAACTTCACTGATCAAACGAAGGCGAACTGCTTCGCGATAGGTGTCAAGCAGTTTCTCACACCACTCCTCCTCAGTAAACTCCATTGTATGAGCGAAACTAATGTCCCAATACTCAGTCTCGCGAATTCCCTTCTCCGATGCGACCAGATAGTGGCCCGGAAGAACCTTACGAATATGTTTAAAGATCGACTTGGGCGCCGGAATATAGAGGAACGAGAAGTAGTCCGACACGGCTTGAGGGTCGATCTCACGGGGAATGCCCGGGATTTCTAAGATAGCTTTCATCTCCGAGGCAAAAGCGACTCTGGAACCGTCGAAGAAGTAAAATAGCGGCTTTTTGCCGACTCGGTCTCGGGCTAAGACAAGCTTCCGATTTCGCGCGTCCCAGATGGCGATGGCGAACATCCCTCGTAGGCGTTCGAAGCACTTCTCTCCTTCTTCCTCGTAAAGATGAACGATGACCTCAGTATCGGAGCGTGTCTTAAACGTATGGCCCTTCTTGAGTAACTCCTCATGGAGATCGCCGAAATTATAGATCTCGCCGTTGAAAACCACCCACACACTCTCGTCCTCATTCGTTATCGGCTGATGTCCACCCTCAAGGTCGATGATGGAAAGCCTCCGATGGCCAAGACCCAGTGGTCCTGACACAAAGAAGCCCTCGTCGTCCGGGCCTCTATGGACGAGCGTGTCGGTCATGGCCTTAAGAAGGCGGGGAGAGACGGACTCGCCCGTTCTAAAATTATAAATACCAGCTATCCCACACATGGGGGTTACCTAGCAAAGCGCATAGGGCGAAGAGCATAGTGCAGAGCGAAAGAAGACAGAGAGCTAGGCGCTAACGGCATGGAGTAAAAAGTACGACGCATACGGCTAGCCCCTGAGAGTCTTCTGAAAGTTTGTAATTTTCCGGACAGGCGGTCTAGAGCTATTAGTATTTCCGTCGCTTCTGGCTCTCCCAACAAACCGCACTTTTCCAAAATCAGAATTACATTTGCATTTTCAAAAGTGGAACGGCGAGCAATATTTAAGAAGTTTGAGAACTCCCGTTTCGAACTGCTGCCTGACCCCTCGGCGATATTGTTGGACATAGAGAGTCCGGATCCCCGTAATTGTTCAGCGAATCGATACAACCCTTTCTTCGTTAACTTATCAGCGAGGTCAAAGAGTTTGGTTGCCAAATCTATGGCGTCCCGCCATATCTCCAAATCCATGAAACGAAATTTTGGCCGATCGTTTCTCGTATTCATAATTACCGCTGTGTCCAGAGCGCTCGGCGATGCGTTCACCCCTTACCATATACCCGTAGCTCTTTGCGCTCTGCCCTGTGCTCCGTCTGAGTCTCTTACGCTTTGCTCTATGCTCTTTGCCCCTTGCGTTCCCGGAGCACCGCGTCGTATACCCTCAGGTACCCACTCACCATTGCTTCAATGCTAAACTGCTCTTCGGCTCTCTTGCGACCGGCTTTTCCGTGGCGAGCCAGCTTGGCAGGATCCTGCAAATAACACTGGATCGCGTCAGCCATGGCGACAGGGTTCGACGGCGGTACCAACACTCCGGTTTGCCCATCCACCACCAATTCAGGATTCCCTCCGACGTTCGTCGCAATGACCGGCAAGCCGCTCGCCATCGCCTCCAGTATAGTGTTTGAAATACCTTCCGCAATCGACGGCAATACAAAAAGGTCCATCGACCGCATGATTTCCGGTACGTCGGCTCGTTCTCCCGGTAGCCACGCGAGACCGTCGCCCCCGGCCGCCAGTAGTAACTTCTGAGAATCTTCGCGCAAAGGACCATCGCCTATTATCACCAATCTTAGGCGTTCCCGCGCCTCTGGATCTGTTCGTATAAGATGGAGGAAAGCATTCACAAGCGTGATTTGGTCCTTTACCGTTTGCATCCTGCCAACCGTGCCGACAACGATCGTTCCTTTGTGAACAAAACCTTCGGGACCGATAGGTAATCGAGGTCCAGTTCGCGAACAGAACCGGTCTATGTCCACACCGTTGCAAATGCGGACAACCTTTTCGTTCCCCACCAACCGCCCTAACCATTGGGCAAGATCATTACTAACCGCCGTGTACCGTGAAACGAACGGATTGACTACTTTTCGCAGCAGGTTGTATTTGCGATTGGAGCCGTCAAGATCGTACACATCACGGCCATGTTCCCCATGAATGCGCCCTCGGACACCGGTAAGCGCAGCCACTGTTAGGAATTCGAGGCCCGGAAGATTTCGGGTGTGGACTATCGCCGGGCGCAGGTCTCGCAAAACTCGCCAGAGGCGCAAGTGAGTTCGGAAGTCCTTCCCCTCTCGCTTGTGAAGAGCGATAACAGGAACATCGGCGTGCCGAATTCGACTACGGAAATCCGTGTAATCGGTGAGACTGATAATCGCATGGCGATAACGTTCGGGAGCGGTAGCGTTAATTAGATTCACTAGCCCGTTTTCCAAACCACCGATCGCAAGCCGATGAATAATGTGAGCCACCAGCGGCGACTGTGTCCCATCGCCGGAAGGACATTTTAACACTGAGAACACGCCGCGGCAGAACCGCAACCAAAAGAGAAAAGACAATTTTTCACCACGAAGGTCACGAAGAGCACGAAGTTAAGCGGTTTAAAAATACCAAGAATCCGAAACCTTCGTGTACTTCGTGGTGAGATAGTATTTTGATTCAGGAAGTGAAGGTTGATGCACCAGAAGATTTGCGCAGGCCGCGCAAATTATCAACGATAGTAGTACAGAGAACACCGAGGGTTTAGTTGGGCCTTAACCAGTAAAAATCCTCTGTGTACTCGGTGTCTCCGTGGTAAAATCACTTCCGGATGTTTTAACACTGAGAACACAGAGACCACGGAGAAACACGCATCTGATAGTCTTCCCTCTCAGTGTGCTCCGTGCGCTCCGTGGTGAAATGAGGACTCACCGTCGCTCCGGCGTCCACGTCACTTCAACTCGCCCAGACATTGCCGCGATGATTCCCATGAATGCGGCGAGGTTGACCATATAAAAGTAGAACAGTCCTTGCGCTACGCGACTTAAGCCCCCAATGCTAGTTCTGGCGAGAGCCCCTATTCCCGCGATCACTACGCTCGCAACAAATCCCAAGGCTCCAATTCGATAGATTAGACCGGCTGGAAATGCGACGAAGCAACCGATGGCCACGCCTAGGACCATCGGCAAGATCAGCCAGCGTAGCACCTTATGAGACCAAACCTGCCACGCAAATATCCCGACCGCTCGTGGATCCAAGACTTGGGGAACACTTCGCACTCCGCGCCAGCTCCGGTTGACGATGCGGCGCTTACGGCGGAACTCGCTGACATAACTTCCCGCAGACTGCTCGTAGCCAATCGCTTCGGGTTCAAACACGGCACGATAGCCCCTGGCAACTATTTGCAGCGGAATGACTAGGTCGTTGATCGCGTCATGCGGGAGAGGGCTATACAAATCCTTTCGGATGGCAAAAATCGCCCCGTCCCCACCAACAGTGCTGCCCATCTGGCTTTCTAGTGCGCGTATCGTTTGTTCGTATTGCCAGTAGGTATTCTCCTGGACATGGGCTGACGACTGCGAATTCTCAGAATAGCAGGAGTTGCCGGTAACACAGCCGACCTTAGGATCGGCGAAATTTCGCACCAGCCGCCGAATCGCATCCTTCTGATACAGAATATTCGCGTCGCTGAAGACGATGATGTTTCCTCGTGCCTGTTGCACAGCGGCGTTGATCCCAATGGTCTTACCCTGACGTTCGTGCATGCGCAGCAACTTGACGCCCCGCTCGGCAAACGACTCGACAATAATATCCGTCCCATCAGTCGAGGCGTCCGATACGACCAAGATTTCGAGTTGCTCGTGCGGGTAATCAAGAGCCAAAGCGTTTTCCAGCTTGCTGCCAATAACTCGCACTTCATTAAAAGCGGAAATCAACAGTGTTACCCCGGGAACGATGTCGTCTTGGAATACAGGGCGGTGTCGAAATCTTGTAAGAATCCACAAAATAATCGGATAGCCGGCATACACATACCCGATGAGAAGCAGGCCGCTCCAAACGAGTCCCGCAGCAAAGGTGGTCACGGTAATTTCACCTGAAACCGCTGCCGCCACACTTCAAATGCGAGTAGTGAAAAAATAGGCTCGGTATAGTCCTCGATGCCAGCATAGTGTGCCGCTAGCAACTCTTTGACAAAATCATTATTGAACAGCCCTTCGCGCCTGAGTCGGTCTTCGGCAAGAAGATCTTCCACCATTGGCCGGAGATCGCTCCGCAGCCAGCTCCCCATGGGAGTACCAAACCCGCGCTTTGCCCTGCTCAAGACAAGCTCGGGCACAACACCCTTGAGCGCTGCCTTAAGCAAGCGTTTCAGCGTAAACCCCTGCATTCGGTAGTGGCTCGGAACCCGGCAGATAAAATCGATTATTCGGTTGTCCAGAAATGGGACCCGCACCTCGAGAGATGTGGCCATACCCATCTTGTCGGTCAGAAGGAGTAGACTTTCGGGTAGTGCGGTTTTTGCATCTACATAAAGTAGACGATTCAACGAATCCGCAGTTTCGGGGCGATTGTAGAACTGCACCAGCATCTTCCCAGGATCATCAACAAATCCATCCGGTTTGAGCAGCGTCGTGACTTGTTCTGCCGATAGCACCGACACCAAACCCAAATATTGCTCGTCTAGCGGTAAGTGAATCGTCCTTCCCCACGCTTTGCTATAACGTCCGATGTTGCCCCAAAAAGTCCCCCGGTCAGCGTGGATCCCTTGACTGAGCTTTCTTCCAAGCGTGCATCGCCATTCTTGTGGAATCCACGATGCCATGCGATGAAGCGTAGGTGCGAAGTAACGCCGATATCCACCGAAAAGCTCATCCCCTCCTACACCTGACAACGCTACTTTCACATTTTCATGCGCAAGTTGAGAAACGAGGTAGGTCACGAGAAAGGAGGTATCGGTCAATGGCTCGTCGAGCTTTTCCAAAAGCGTCGGCATCAGGTCCGTGACCTGGGGGTGAACAATGAGCGTTTCATGTTGCGTCCCAAGCTGTCGAGCCACGGCTTCAGCATATTGCGTCTCGTTATGATACGCGTGCTTTTCATCAAACCCGATACTATACGTTCGTACACCATTCGTTGCCGCCCGCCGCATGAACGCAACGACCGCGCTGGAATCAACACCACCGCTCAAGAAAGCTCCCAGCGGGACATCACTCACCATTTGATCGGTCACCACTTGCTCAAGAAGCCCACGAAGCTCGTGACAAGCATCATCGAAAGAGAGCGAGTCATCCTGCTCAGAAAAATCCAGATCCCAATAAGGTTCGATCAGAACTTGTTCGCCTTCTACGATCAGCCGGCAACCCGGCGACAGCTTACGAACGTCACGTAGGAGAGTGCGCGGGGGCGGCACAAAGCCCAAGCGAAAAAATTGCGCCGTTGCCTCAAGATCCAAAGTTCTTGAAACACTGGGAGACGTGAGAAGCGCTTTGATCTCGGAGGCGAAAAACAGGCCTGCAGCCGTCCGTGTGTAATACAGAGGCTTTACGCCCATGCGATCACGAGCTATGAAAAGCCGCCGAGCGGAGGCATCCCACAAACCAAAAGCGAAGATGCCGTTAAAGCGCTTGACGCAATCGACACCGTCCTCTTCGTAGGCATGGACGATTACCTCTGTATCCGTTTGGGTGCGAAACTGGTGACCGTTCCCCTGCAACTCGCTCCGCAATGTGCGGTAATTATAGATTTCTCCGTTGAAGACGACACGGATCGTGCCGTCCTCGTTGGCTATTGGCTGCTGCCCGGAGGCCAGATCGATAATCGAAAGCCGCCGGTGTCCCAGACCTATACCATCTGAAACATAAAAACCCTCGTCGTCGGGCCCCCGATGGATCAATGAATTGGTCATACTCTTGAGTAAACCAATAGAAACCGGGGCACGGTTCAAATTATAAATTCCGGCGATGCCGCACATTTTAATATATCCAATTTTGGATTGCGAATTGAGAAGTTAAAGGCTCGACGTTCGGCATTTAGGATGACGAATTTCGGATTTGCGATTGCGGGTCTCGAACTTGGAATTACAAATCGGGGGTTGCGAACTTCGGGTCTCGGTCAGGTTTGTCGATCTTGCATTTCGCACTCTGCAACTCTGCAGCCCCAAATTCGTTGGCGAACAAATTGGAAACCAGTACACCCCAAAAATCAGTGCAAAGCCTTGTGTCGGGCAGGGCCGTCCCTGTTACCGATTTTTTCACACCATAATTGAGATATGGATACTCCTCGTAAGGCATTACGCAAAACGCATTCCAGAGCGACTAAAAGAAAGTTTCGGAGTGTCTTTGAAGGAAGCGAAACATTTTATGGCAGAGGCGGGCTGATCAAGACTCTGAATGCCGATCCTGAAGCATGAGTGCGTCAAGAAAGTACTTCGTAGCCCAGTTGGGATAGCCAGCCCTCATATAGGCTCCCATCAAAGGAAAGGATCCGGGGATCGCGCCATTAATTGCCGGATTACCGGAATCCAAGATTTGCAGCGCCTTGAGGTAATTTACTAGACGATCGGCCGCGGTCTTGTATTTGGAATCTCCCGTGTGTTCGTGCAACCGATAACAAATGACCGAAAGCTGAGCATTGCCCGTAAGGCATGAAGAATATAGCTTTGGGCTCCAGTCTGAGTAAAAACTTCCACGGATAAACCCTTCAGGGGAAATCTGTCGCAGAAGCGGCTCCGTTCCTCGTTGCACTGACGCCAGGAAGTCTCCACGGCCGACGAGAATGCCTACCTCCAGAATTCCCTGCAGCGTGTAGCCAATAGTATGCGTTATCGGAGTCTCAGAATTTGCAAAACAGTTATTGAAAAACCATCCATTCGCCTGCTGCTGTCTGATAGCAGCCTCCACGACTTTAATCGCGGCCTCTTGATAGCGAGCATCGCCTACATCCTGTCCGAAACGGTATAACGGCCAGGCACAGAGGCAATTGTAGGTCTTGTAGCGATGGTGGGTAACAAATGCTCCATGAGTCTGAAAGTGCCCATCGTCCCCAAGATCCGCCACCAGGTAATTCGCCGCGCGCTGTCCGGCTTCAAGGAACTCGAAGGCATTCGTTGCTCGATAAGCCGCAGTGTAGCCGTGAAGCACCATGCCGGTATTGAACACCGCAGGCGACTGTTGCTCGGGTTCACAGACCGGCCCGCCCTGCACCGCGCCTGACGGCATTTGAATCGTTGTTTCCCAGATCGCCATTCGCAAAGCGCGCTCACGAACCTCTGAATCGTCGCAGCGCTCCGAATAGTCGAGCAGTGATGGAATAATATAGCCGGTTGTTTCCGGATACGAAGGACGCCAGCCGTTCGCTTGATCCGGATCGCACGGGAAGTAGCCCAGGGACACGCCATCATCGGGTGTGGCATCTTGGGCTCTAAGAAGCCATTTAACCGCGGCTTGCGCTCGTTCCCTCGTTTCTCCTTCAATCGGCTGAACCGCGTTTGTCAGAAACCTCCAGGAGTCCCTTGCCACGTGACGGGCAAATGTTCGATTGGACCGTCTGAAGAGACGCGTCATTATTTCCAAGTAAGACCGCGCGGTCCAGTACCGTTCTCTTACGCGTTCACCACGATTCATATTCTGTAAAAAGGCGTCGCCGGCTAACTCGAACAGAGTTGCCTCTGATAAACAGTCATCCAAAACAATCGTAGAGTCACCAGCGCAGCAAAGCCGCAACCGATAGAGTAAAAACAGATTTTACCACGAAGGCCACGAAGTTCACGAAGGAAAAGTTCGAAATTCGAATTTCGCAATTCGAAATATTCGTCCTTCGTGTCCTTCGTGCGCTTCGTGGTGAGAAATAGACTGCCCATAAAATATCAACGGAAGCTTTCGTGAGATATTTCGTCGACGCTTTCAACCAGCAGCGGTTTCGAATGCTGGTAACGAGTAGCCTTGCGCTTCGCGGCGATGTCCTGGTACACGTATTCCGCCTGACCGGCCGTCAAGCCTGCTGCCCGGGCTACATCCTCGGCCGGTATGCCGTGATTCTTCCCGTAAAGACAGATATCCATCTTGTCGTACGGGAGCGAGAAATAAAACTCCTCCTGCGACTGGCTTAAGGAGTAGGTGTCCGTCGTCGGCGGGCGCCGCCGGATCTCCTCCGGGATTCCTAGATATTCCGCGAGCTGGTAAACTTGCGTCTTATAAAGATGGGCAATGGGTTTAAGATCCGCCGCTCCGTCGCCATTCTTGACAAAAAACCCTTGATCGTATTCCAAACGGTTGGGCGTGCCCGCAACGGCATAGTTCAGCCGGTCGGCATGATAATATTCCATCATTTTTCGGGTCCGCTGCTTGAAGTTCGTCGCGGCGACAACCCCATGATAGGCTTCCGGCGTCAATCGTACCGTGATTTGTTTGCCATCCGGGGACTGCGCGACCACTGAAAATATTCGATAGCCCTTCTGCTCCGTCACACCAGGCAATACGATCTTGCACTTATAGCCCGGTCCATATTCGGGAATCACGATACGAATCATCTCGTCCCGCCGACGGTAAGCTCCGGTGCCTTCAAGAATCGGCGTAATATCTTCCGTGATGCTATTGATCCCTAGATGATCCGCAACAGAGCGCCCCAGAGTCAAACTATCCCCCGATGACTCACGCTCCGGCATCAGCAGGGCTAGGACCCTATCTTTCCCAAGTGCCCGGGCGCCAAGTGCCGCCACGACGCTGCTGTCGATCCCGCCGGAAAGACCGACAACGACACCTTTGCGCCTGAGGTCTTTCAACACCTGATCACGGATCGTCGTTGTAATGCGATCGACGGTCAGAGCGGCGTCGAGCTTTAATACATCAGCGGAAAACGTCATGTTTTTACCACGGAGACACTGAGTTCACAGAGAAGATAGTTTTCACCACAGAGGCACTGAGGGCACAGAGTTAAGATTTAATTATACCCTCTGTGTTCTCCGTGTCTCTGTGGTAAATATTTTCTCTTCTTAGCTTTGGCTGTTATTGCTGTTACTAACGTAGTCGAAATACCCCAGCACACAATCCCGCGGGATTCGCAGTGATACGCCTCCCCATGATAGACCTACGCCGAACCCGATAAGCATCACGTTATACCCGTCCGATTCGGTAGCGGGGGGTCCGGCGACTGCCAGAGTCAACGGCACAGATGCGGCACTCGTATTGCCGAATTGCGCGATCGAGAACGGGACTTGCGAAAGACTAAGGCCGGCCTTAGACACCAGGAACTTATTCAAGTATTCGTTCGCCTGATGAAAGATAAAGTATGCGTAATCCTTTGGCGCCTCGCCGGAAAACGCGAGTAGATCGGCTATAAGCCGCGGGACGCGGTTGCGGCTGAAATCGAAGATATGCCCGCCGTCCATATGCAGGCAGTATTGAGTAGCCTCTGCCGGGAAGCGGTTACGAAACATGCCCCCTGGTATGATCAGATCATTTGCCCCACTGCCGTCTGTCATCATGATGTAATGGGCTTTGCTACCTATATCGTCGGTTGCTTCGAGTGCTGTGGCACTCCCGGCATCGCCGAACAACAGTGCCGTCTTCCGGTCCTTCGGGTCAATAAATTTTGAGGGCGTGTCTCCGGCGAGGAGCAAAATGCGCCGGCACGCGCCACTCGCCAGTAGTGCATTTGAAAGCCAGACGCCGTAAACATAAGCCGAGCAACCAAGCGCCACATCGAAGGCAGCACAGTTATCGGAAAGGCCAAGCCGGTGCTGGAGCATACAGCTCGTCGTAGGCATTACATAATCCGGCGTTTGTGTAACCAAGATCAGGCCATCAACGGTGGGCGGGTCCCAACGGAGGCGCTGTAACAGCTCCTTGGCGGCGGCGAAACAGAGGTCGGATGTGCAAGTGTCAGGTTCGACTTGGCGGCGCGATTTTATTCCGGCCATTGCCGTGATCTTGCGAATCTCCGTCGCATCAAACCATGGATAATCGCGTTCGTTGCTGATCTCGCGAGGCGGGACACAAGCGATGACGCCGCGAACCGCCATGCCTTTCATGATTGATTTCGCCATAACCTAAGTAACCGCCTTACGCGGGTTCAAATCGTTCAAAACGTTCCAATCGTTCCAGACGTTTAAAGAGGCGGATCTACCACGGAGGTCACGGAGTTCGAAGAAAAATTTTTTCACCACGAAGTGCACGAAGACCACGAAGGTTCGGATGAAGAGTTTTCTCACGCGGAGGCGCGGAGGTCACTGAGTAGGGAAAAACAAGTTTGCACCACGAAGTGCACGAAGGACACGAAGGTCCAGATGGGGAGTTTTCTCACGTGGAGGCGCGGAGGCCGCGGAGCAAAGAGTTTTGGATAAAAAAATATCCGAACTCTGCGAACTCTGTGTCTCTGTGGTAAAATACTGTCTTCTTCGTGAACTTCGTGTGCTTCGTGGTAAAAGTTGCATTTTCTATTTGGTTGCGGCCCAGCCGCGCTCTGACCTTCGTGGTACGATCTCCCTGTTCTCCGTGCCTCTGTGGTAAAACTTCTCTTTCTCTATTCATAAAAGAAGATCCCCCGAGCCGCCATTTCATCGATGCACCGGACAGCGTCCACCGTGCTGATCAACTCCAAATGCGAGTTGCCGACCCGCTGCTTTTTGACCAGGTGCTGTCGGTCGAATTCGTCCCTCGAAATCTGCGGCCGTCTTCTCCGGTTCGCTTCGAGAGTGTAAACGTATGTCTGCATGACCTGACGATTGCCGTTTAAATCAATGTAAGGCACCTCAAACGAGTCAGGAAAGAACAATGACCAATCGATCCGCTCCTTGATGCGTTCTTCCAAGTAATGAAAAAATGTCATGGTAAAGAACGACACGTCCACGAAAAGAAGCTTGCCGCCGAGCTGAAAGAGCTTGTCAAAAGGCGTCCCCAAACCGCAAGGGTATAAACACTTCTCATGTCCTCCAACAATCCAGGCTGCTCTAGGCCCAAACGCCAGAATCGGGTGGGTGGGATGTTGGCTTCGTAAGACACCAGACCGCCGACGAAAGGTCTCCGAAACAATCCCCATATGGGACACAGTCTTGCGCACATCGAATATCGCGCCTTTTTGGAGGTATTCAAAGGTCGATGACATGTAAGGCATCGACACCATAAGTAGGTGACCTTCAGGCCCGACGACTTCCAAGAGTGCGTCAATGAAGTCATTTGGCGAGCCTGTGAAACCCGTTGTCCTATTGAAACCACTATGCACCAAAAGCGCGTTCCCACGCTCGATTCCAAGAGAACGGAGTGCATTAGTCAGTTCGGGTTTCCCGTATGATCGGAATCTCCGGACAAACATCTGTTGTGCTCCCCAATAAACGGCGCGCAACCGACTTTTTTGTTCCAATGAAAGGTGAGATAAGAGTCTATTTAGCACTGGGTATTTTCACCACGGAGATACAACGGATAAATATTTCGAAATTCGAATATCGAATTGCGGATTTTCTCTGTGTACTCCGTGTCTCTGTGGTAAAAACGTATTCGGTCTTTGCACCACGAAGTGCACGAAACACACGAAGGCTCGGATGAAAAGTTTAGTAACCACGGAGGCACTCGCCCTGTGAAATACCGGGCCGCAATTCCACAGGGCAAGAGTTCACGGAGTTCGGAGAAGAGTTGCACCACGAAGTACGCTAAGTACACGAAGGACGAATATTTCGAATTGCGAAATTCGAATTTGGAACTTTTCCTTCGTGATCTTCGTGACCTTCGTGGTAAAAGTTGTTTTTCTTTGTCTCGCAGTTACGTGTCTCAGCGGGGTAACCTCAATGCCCAATAAAGCTCGATATGCTCTTGCCACCATCGCCCGTGATGGCCTG
>ORMF012220944.1_pt1 | contig 44885 bp, 41 predicted proteins | sample 1779871 | NCBI WGS metagenome assembly ORMF01 (sample SAMEA104232316, study PRJEB22302) | groundwater metagenome | biome: forest; feature: aquifer; material: groundwater | place: USA | collected 2011-08-07 | depth 5.4 m
GTGCGCCGGCAGAGCGAAGCGGCGACGGCGCTTTGGTTGGGAGTCCCGCCTTTAGGCGGCTCTATTTCCCGACAATAAGACCGCCTGAAGGCGGAACTCCAAACAATCCAAAAAGCGGTGTCGCGCTTCGCTTGCCACCGCACTCCAAATAGGACGTGGCATTCCCATGACGATGAACGGACTTGCCAATCAAACTTTTCTGATCACTGGCGCTCATGGTTTCATCGGCGCATGGATCGTCAAGCGTTTGCTGGAACGCGGGGCGCGAGTCGTGATCTTTGACAAGAGCCCTGATCCCCAGAGGCTGCGTTTGATTATGAATGAGCACGAGATCGCGCAGGCCGAAGTGGTTGTCGGCGACATCACGGAAGCGCGCAGCCTCTCGCCGGTCATTGATAGGTTCGGCGTGACGAATCTGATTCACCTGGCGGGTTTGCAGGTTCCAACCTGCCGTGCGGATCCCAAGTTGGGGGCCATGGTAAATGTCGTCGGCACAATTAACGTGTTCGAAGCCGCGCGCCAGGCCAGAGATCAAATCAACAACGTGACGTATGCCAGCTCTGCTGCAGTATTTGGAATCAGTGAAGAGGAACGCCCGTTAACTGAGCGCGACTCTGCCGATCCAGCAACCCATTACGGCGTCTTCAAGCGTTGCAATGAAGGCAATGCCCTGGTCTATTATCTCGATCATGAGGTGAACAGTATTGGCCTGCGGCCGCTGACGGTTTACGGTGTTGGTCGCGATTTTGGCATCACCTCAGATCCGACCAAAGCGATGAAAGCTGCGGTTGCCGGCCGTCCCTTTCACATTCGCTTTGGCGGGCGCACCGACTTTCAATACGTCGCCGACACCGCCGAAGTTTTCATTCGCGTGGCTACATCGAACTTGAAAGGTGCTCATGTTTTCAACTTACACGGCGACACGATCCCCGTAGCGGACGTGGTGGCGGAAATTGAGCGCGCCTGGCCGGATGCTCGTGGGACAATCACAGTCGCGGACGAAGCTTTAGCGATACCGGCTGAAATGGATGACGCCGCGATACGCGAGGCCCTGGGCCCGTTTCCGTCGACAACATTGGCGGACGGTGTGGGCGCGACGATCGCGCGCTTTGCGGAGTTACAGCGCGAGGGACGTTTGGATACACGCGATGCGTAGGCCAGGCCAAATGCGCAATCGGGCGATGAGGTCAGTACCGGGAGCGGTAGCGACCGGGTTACCGTTTTGATGATCTCGATCGTCGCGAGGATTGATACCCGGTCGCTGCCGCTCCCGGTACTGACTCCGTTCTCGGCGTCGCAAAGACTCACCGCAGGCGCAGAAGAAGGATCAGAGATAAGCACACTACCGAAAGGAACAGACAATATGAATAAGCCGATCGCTCTGCTCGTTATCTTAACTGCGCTGCTTTTTTCACTGAGTTGTGGAAAGACGGGACAACCGTCTGGCAAGAAGTTTACGGTCGCCGTGATCCCCAAAGGCACTACTCACGAGTTTTGGAAAAGCATTCACGCCGGCGCCGACAAAGCCGCCAGCGAATATGCAGCGCAGGGAATAAACGTCGAAGTAATCTGGAAGGGCCCCCTGCGTGAAGACGAACGCGAGGGGCAGATTCAAGTGGTGGAAGGCTTCATCAGTCAGGGCATTAACGGAATCGTGCTGGCCCCGCTCGATGACCGCGCCCTGATTCGTCCGGTTGAAGAAGCGAAGCGCGCTGGTATCCCCACGGTGGTTATTGATTCCGGTCTTCAGACCGATCAAATCGTAAGTTTCGTAGCCACCGACAACTTGAAGGGCGGGATGCTCGCGGCCGACCGCCTCGGCGAACTGCTGGGCGGCAAGGGAAAAGTTCTCATGCTTCGTTATCAGGAGGGATCGGCTAGCACTGAGCAGCGCGAGGCGGGCTTTATGCAGGAGATGAAAGCTAAGTTCCCGGGCCTCGAGGTGGTCTCTTCGAATCAGTACGCGGGTCCGACACGGGACACTGCCAAGGCTGCTTCCGAGAATCTTCTCAACCGTTATGGCAACGACATTCAGGGTGTCTTCACGCCTAACGAGTCGTCGACTATGGGAATGCTACTCGCGCTGCAAGACATGAAGCTTGCCGGGAAACTGATGTTCGTCGGCTTTGATTCCAGCCCCATCTTCATCGAGGCCATGCGTAACAAACAGATGCAGGGCACGGTGTTGCAGAGTCCCTTTAGAATGGGTTACCTCGGCGTGAAAACGATGGTGGAACATCTATCGGGTAAGCCGGTCGAGAAGCGGATTGATACGGGCGTCGCGATAGTTACCCCAGACAACCTCGACGATCCTAAGATTAAGGAGTTACTGCAACCTCCGGTGAAATAGCATTGGGCCGGTTTGAGTTCAAGCTTCAGCTTGCTGCAATCGGCACTAAAGGTTGAAGTCTGGACGCAAATTCGCCAGCGAATAATCGCGTCCAATTTGAGCGTTAAGAACAATGAGTGTTCTCAACTTATCTGATATAGCCAAGCGATTTGGGCCGACAGTAGCGCTCGACGGGGTAAACCTCGAATTGCGTCGGGGCGAAGTGCACGCGCTGATAGGCGAGAACGGCGCCGGCAAGAGCACGTTAGTGAACATTCTTGCGGGCTCTTTGAAGCCGGATCGCGGGCATTTAGAGATTGACCGTAAGGTCTACGATCCCAACTCGCCCCTTGATGCGCGTCGGCGAGGCATCGCACTCATTCACCAGGAGCTTTCCCTGGCCCCTCACCTAACCGTTGCCGAGAATATTCTAATGGGGTTGGAGCCCTCACGCTGGGGTTGGCTGGACGGTGAAGCCGCGCGGCGTAGGACCGTCGCAGTCCTCGAGAGTTTTCATCACCCGGAGATAAGACCTGATCGACGGGTGGCCAACTTGTCAATCGCTGCGCGGCAAGTGGTTGAGATATGTCGCGCGATCGCCGCACGAGCCGACATCATATTGATGGACGAACCAACCAGCAGCCTCCAGCGGGATGACGTAGCTCACCTCTTTGCGCTCATCGGGCGTCTGCGTCATGAAGGAATCAGCATCATTTATATCAGTCACTTTCTCGAGGAGGTGCGTGAGATCGCGGATAGCTATACCGTTCTCAGGGACGGCCGGAGCGTGAGCACAGGGCCACTGTCCGCGGTGACCAACGAGGAATTGATCACGCACATGGTCGGACGTCCGGTAGAAAATCTCTTCCCATCTCGCGAGCCAGTGCGTGGCGGCGAAGTGATGCTTCAAGTGCGCGATCTGAGCGCGCCACCCGACCTGAAGCAAGCGAGCTTCGATCTGCACGCCGGTGAAATTCTGGGTGTCGCCGGTCTCATGGGTTCAGGCCGCACTGAAATGGTGAGAGCCATTTTCGGTCTTGACCCGGCGCAATCGGGAACTTTCACGCTTCGCTCGAAAGCTATGGCAACACGCGGTGGCTCGCCGACGCTTCGACTGTCGCAAGGGTTGGGCTACTTGAGCGAAGACCGCAAAGGCGAAGGGCTTGCGCTTGCGCTGTCTGTTGCGGACAACACAACCATGACGCGCTTTGCTTCCTGTTCGCGTTGGGGCTGGCTTGACCGCGCTGCGCAGCGCAAACAGACGGAGGAATGGATAAGACAGCTCGGCGTGAAAGCCCGCAATCCGATGCAGCTTGCCCGCACGTTGTCGGGCGGCAACCAGCAGAAGGTGGCGCTGGCGCGGCTGCTGCATCAGGACGCGGAGGTGCTCCTGCTCGATGAGCCGACGCGGGGCATAGACATCGGGAGCAAAGCGCAAATTTACGAAGTCATTGCCCGCTGTGCGGCTCAAATGAAGGCGGTGCTGATGGTCAGCTCCTATCTGCCGGAACTCTTCGGCATGTGCGACCGCATCGCGGTGATGAGTCGCGGGAGACTCACACCCGCGCGCGCGATCAAAGACTGGACGCCTGAAACGGTCATGCTCGCGGCCATCGGCGGAGAAGAAATCGGAGCAGCAGGCGAAGCGTTAGATCGGACGACGGCGAAAGCGAGCGATAGCTAAGTGATCGCAGAAGAAAAAATCGAGAAACCTTCAGTTCGGCCGGCCGTGCTAAATGTATGGCTGGCGAGACTAGGTCCGTTCATTGGGTTGATCCTGGTGATTGCCGTGTTCGCGCTTTTGACAGAGGCGCCGGCGCGTTACCTCTCGCCCTTCAACTTGCGCATCGTTCTCGCACAAACGGTGATTGTCGCGCTCGGTGCGATCGGAATGACGATGATCATCGTCAGTGGCGGCATCGATCTTTCGGTCGGTTCGGTCATCGCCCTGTCGAGCGTCGTCACGGCTCTGATGCTTCGCACTGGTTATCCTCCGGTAACAGCAGTCTTCGCTGGTGTATTGGTGGGAGGCTCAGTCGGATTAGTCAACGGGCTGGTGATCACCCGGTTGCGCGTCGTGCCGTTCATCGCCACCCTGGGGATGCTCGGCATCGCAAGAGGAGTCGCGAAATGGATCGCCGGGCAACAGACAGTTAACGTCCCGCAGACATGGGTCAACGAATTGGCGGTCACTTTCCCGACACCATCGTGGCTGCTGCTCGCGCCGGGTGTGTGGGTTGCGCTATTGCTGTCGATACTCACAGCAGTCCTCTTACGCAATACTGTCTTCGGTCGACGCGTGTTTGCGCTCGGCTCGAACGAGGCGGCGGCCCGCGCTTGTGGTATTCCCGTCCAACGGCTCAAGCTTTGGATTTATTCTCTGGCCGGACTGTACTTTGGACTGGCCGGCGTGACTCAGATGTCTCGCCTCAGACAGGGCGATCCCACTGTGGCGGTCGGCGCCGAACTCGACATTATCGCTGCGGTAGTCATCGGCGGTGGGAGTTTGTCGGGCGGCGAAGGCAGTATCCTGGGTTCAATGATCGGCGCATTGATAATGGCTTTTCTGCGCAACGGCTGTCAGCAGATGGGCTGGCCCAACTATATTCAGGAGATCATCATAGGCGGAATCATCGTCATCGCGGTTGCCATCGATCGTTTTCGTCACTCGCGCACCTTCGCGTGAAGTCGCAGGCATAAGAACTGCCAGATTTGCTGAGAGCTCCGGAAGAGTTTTTGGTTTGTATTTCCCCTCTCCCTGAGAGAGGGGCCAGGGGAAAGGGCGCGTAGCGTGACCTGCCGCGTTCAGGCCCTCACCCTAACCCTCTCCCAAAGGGAGAGGGAATGGACGGTCGTGATCCATTTCGTGTTGACCCTTCAACACAACTTGGATCAGTACCAAATGGACAATCTGAAGCTCAACAAGATCTGATGCGCGCCTCTCTGTTCATCACTTGCCTGTGGGCGTGATGGCTGCGGAATATGCGGTCGCGGAAACGGGAAAAATTGTGTCGAGCGATGAACCGGATGCCCTCCTGTCCGTAGTAGGTACTTTGGATCGCATTCGAAAGACGGCAGGTTGAATAGAAACGCGTTGTCTGCCCTACAGTGTGCATAAGCCAGCCCTTTCGAGTAAGATGCCAAAGTGTTTGGCAACGAGTTGTCAGTAACAGGCTTGGGTGCGCCTCGATAATTCAACGTCGTAAGGATTAACCCACTTGGCGCCTCTGGCTTAGCGCAGCCGCTTCACACGCGAGCGTTCAGTAGTTCGAATTTCCTAGCGGGCACCATTTCTTAATCCATTCCCTCGCTGGACTCTGTTCCAGCATTCGTTCGGAAGTTTCCCAGAACAGAGTCAATGATTGCTGATTCCATCGCGCACTATCGGATAATCAAAAAGCTAGGCGCCGGCGGGATGGGTGAAGTCTATCTGGCGCTGGATACCAAGCTCGATCGCAAGGTCGCAATCAAAGTCCTGCAACCGGACTCGCTGGGAGACGAACACCTCAAGAAACGACTACTCAGAGAAGCTCAAGCCACTGCCAAACTGGATCATCCCAACATCTGTGCCGTCTACGACGTCAACGAAGCAGACTCGCTCACTTACATCGTGATGCAATACATCGAAGGTGAAACGCTCGCCGAACAGATGGAGCGCCAGCCGCTTGAACTCAGCACGGCGTTGGCTATAGCAGAGCAGGCTGCGGAAGGACTGGCTGAAGCTCACACGCACGGTATTGTTCACCGCGACCTCAAACCGCAGAACATGATGATAACACCGCGCGGTCAGCTGAAAATCCTGGATTTCGGCCTGGCCAAGCAAATGCGCTCGAGCGATTCAGTGGACTTTGAGGCGCCGACGGCCACCCTCTTGAGCACGCCCGGTAATATTATCGGGACGATGCCTTACATGTCGCCGGAGCAGCTGCAGGGCGAACCAGTCGATGCGTCCAGCGATATCTTCAGCCTTGGCGTGACCTTATATGAAATGCTGGCCGGAAAGCACCCGTTCAAGGATAAGAGCGCGGCCGTCACCATATCCCGGATAATACTGGGCGACCCAATACCGACTGAGCAATTTCAGGCTCAAGTGTCGCCTGATTTACAAGCTCTTTTGAGCAAGATGCTCAGCAAAGACAAAGCGGGGCGGTATCAAAGCGCCCAGGACTTTCTAACGGACTTAAGACAACTGCCCGCCAAGCTCTCGGCGAACGACGCGCAGGCGGATGCCACACTTACCAAACAGTTTTCGGCGATCTCGAAGGAGACGCTGGCCGGACGCATTCTCAGCAAAGCTCGGCGCCATAAATGGGCGGTCCTGGCGTCAGGGCTTGCGCTTATTCTGTTAGCGGTTCTAATTGGCCGTTTGGTATCAACTGAGCACCTGGACTCTTTAGCGATCTTGCCGTTCAGCTATGTTTCCAGCGACCCGCACATCATGGCTAATCCCGACCGCGAGTATCTAAGCGACGGCTTGACTGAGAGCATCATTAACAACCTATCTCAATTGGCCAACTTGAAAGTAATCGCACGTAGTTCGGTCTTTCGCTACAAAGGAAAGGACCTCGACGTTCAGACAATAGGGCGTGAACTGAATGTGCGCGCAGTTTTGGTTGGGCAGATCAAACAAGAGGGCGATGAATTAAGGATCACTGTTGAGCTGATGGACGTACCTGGGAACCGCTCAATTTGGGGCTACACCTATCAGCGAAAGAGCTCCGACATCCAGACTGTCCAAAAAGAAATTGCCAGAAACGTTTCCGAAAAAATGCGCCTGAAATTGACCGGAGCAGATCAGACCCAACTGGCTAAGACCTACACGGAAAGCGGCGAGGCGTACGAGGCCTATTTGAAAGGACGCTATCACTGGAACAAGCGCACCGATGAAGGCTTCAAACAGGCGACAAATTTTTTTCAGGAAGCGATTGTTAAAGATCCAAACTATGCGTTGGCGTATACGGGCCTGGCGGATTGCTACACCCTACGAAGCGATTACGGTTTTCTCGCGCCCAAAGACGGCTACGCTCTGGCGAAGGGCGCCGTAACGCTGGCACTCAAATATGACGAGAGTCTCGCGGAGGCCCACACTTCGCTGGCCTCAATCAAAGCCGTTACGGATTGGGATTGGCAGGGGGCGGAGAATGAGTATCGCAGGGCAATTGAGTTGAATCCAAACTATCCTACTGCCCACCATTGGTATGCAGCACAGTTGTTATTACAAGGCCGGCTGGATCAGGCGCTTCAGGAAATCAAAAAGGCCCAACAACTGGATCCTCTTTCGCTTGGCATCAATAAAGATTTCGCAGTCATACTCCTTTATGCGCGCGATTACGATAAAGCGCTGGAACAGTGCCGGAAGACTCTGGAGATCGAGCCGCACTTTGGCACAATGTCCACTTACATTGCCCAGATCTATGAACTGAAACAGAAATACCCGGAGGCGACCGCCGAACTCGAAAAGGCTCATGCGGCAGCCCCCGAAGATAGTGAGATCACTTACGCACTCGGACAGGCATACGCGCTTATTGGTAAGAAAGACGAGGCGCTGAAGATAGCAAATGAGTTGAATCAACCGGCGAAGCAAAATGTGTCTCTGCCAAAAGAAGCAGCTTACCTGTATGCGCTGCTCGGTGAAAAAGAGCGGGCGGTTGCGATCTTACAAAAGGCTGCCGATGACCACTATCTCCCCGTCGCGGAAGTTAAGACGGACCCGCGCTTCGGTGAACTGCGCACAGACGCGCGCGTAGTTGAGCTCCTGCAGAAGATCGGACTGCCGCTGTGAGCAAAACGATAAACTAGCGATGACGCGGCCAAAAACTGAAGACCGCGAAGAATGAACCGTAGACTGGTCACCTTCGCGGCCTTAAGTAGGGGAATTGCCCGGGCTTCGCTATTACTTTTTCGCAGCCTTCTTCTTAGCGGCTTTCTTTGGAGCAGCTTTCTTTTTGCTCTTCTTCTTCTTGGGATCGTCGCCCTTAAGTATGTCTCCACCCATTTCGAGTTTTCCTTTCTGTTGAGATTGTACCTGGTCCAAAATTCGAGAACAGTAGCGTCGGACCAGTCTTGAACTGAGGGCACTCTATATAGGTTTTCTTTCGAGGTGTCAATAACTTCAATAGTTTCATTTTAGGCTTCCGACACGAGTCGCGCCCGTGTCAATGCAGAACACCTTGCCACATCCCCGGCGGCTTGAACCTTGCCAATGACCAAAGCACCAGATCAGATCGCCGGCAGCGAGACATCGATCAAGCGGGGATTGGACTTCATCTATCGCGTCGCCAGCACGCCGGACGGCTTTGATCGTTATGGGAGCTTGTTGATCTGCTGCTTCGCTCTCGTGGGCGCTACTTCGCTTGATGCGAGCCTCCGGCAACTGGCGAGGTCGCGGGCCCAAAAACTCGCCCAGCGCTGGGGCCGTGCGTATCCAATTGTACCAGCCGATGCCAGCTCAGATCTGGTCCCCAAACTTGTCCTGGTCCGCTACGCGCTAGGCCGCCTTGGCTTGCGGGATGCCGCCCTCAACGCGCAGATACGCACTGCCGCCAAACGGTTTTCAGCGCAGGACTTGCTGGGCTTCAACCCTGTCAGTGAGCCTCCTGCGAATGATCTGCCTTACCCGTGCGACTGTGGCCTGAAGAATCGGCGCGGGCGAACGTTCTGCAAGCAATGTCGGAGGCGTTTAGAAATCCAGAGCCGCTATAGGGTTTGGATGGGAGCGCTGGCCAGCACCTACGTCAGCGGGCGATGCGGCATACTCTTTGGATCTCACTATCTGGACGTCCTTAAGTGGCTACCGACGATGCGGCCATACCCGGTTGGCGCTGACGAAAACGTTGAATGTTTGCGCGACGCTATTTACGCAGTCACGCACATTGTCTATAGCCTGAACGACTACGGCACTTATCGGCTGTCGCCGCGTTGGCTGCCGCAGGAGTTTGCATTCTTGAAGGCGAATGTGGTCAGCGCTTGTGAGCGAAAAGACCCGGAGTTGCTGGGCGAGTTGCTTGACTCGCTGAAAGCCTTCGGTTTGCGCGCCAGTCACCCGCTGATAAAGTGCGGCGCCAGATATTTGCTGGCGGAGCAAAACGAGGATGGGAGTTGGGGTGATCCGGACGAGGAAAATATTCGCACGCGGTGCCACACGACCTGGACGGCAATCGATGGCTTACGTACTTACGCCTGGCGGGGTGAGCGCTTAAGCCTCCCCGAAGTTAAATCGATGCTGAAACAGAGGGCTTGATGATTGTGCTCACACCGCACAATTGAACTGATTCATGATGTTGTCTTTTGTCCAATACACCTTGGATATCTCCTGGGCGATACGACAGGTGGTAAACTGTTTGTGGTCGAAGATCGCATTACTTAGTACGACAATCCCCAGACTCTCCACTGTCTTTGGGTCAACACTCTTACCCGCTTTGGGAACGGGCCACCTTGAGCCGCGGGCAAAGAAGCTGCGCCAGCCTAACCAAATTCCGCGATGGTATTCAGCCCGACGTTCATATTTCCTGGTAACTCGCCTGCCGTTTATTTCGACTTTGTGATCATACTTATCGCTTAGTAGTTTCCAGCCCGCGCCATAGTTTTGTTTCTTGCGACTCTTGACCTTTACCGGCTCCCACAAAAGTTCACGAATCGGACTGAACTCTAGTTCGTGCAGGTTTCGCTCCCATTTTGCCAGGTCCAAAATTGTTGAGTGTAAATTGCCATCACCGTTGATAAAATTCAGCGGACTGTACCCAACCGGGAGAAAGTGACCGCCCACGTGGTTGTAGCACTTGGCGTGCTTGAGTATTTCCGGAGCATCAGCAGAGAAGTGACAGGCTTCGTCAAACACATAGGTGTGTTTCATCCCAAGACTGTTAAGTAAGACTTCTTTAAGGTACGGTCCGAGCCGCTGGTTGGTAACTCTGGCCACCAATTCTGCGAGTACGACATAGCCTGAATTACAATATTCATATTCAGTGTCAGGAGGGTGGGGCAGTAGTTTCTGTGTCGCTATCCATCGCAGCACGTCCTTGTTTGTAAGTTCCTTCTTTTTTCTCTTCCGCATCTCTGGATACCAATCATTTCGCCTTGCCATGACCTTCTGGTACCAATCTTTTTCAGCTCGCCTTGACTCTACGTAGATGGCGAGGTAGTCGGGTAGCCCAGACGTGTGGTGGATCAAATCCTCGACCGTTATCGAGTCGGCGTAACGTGGGAATCCTGTTAAGAACTTCGAGAGATGATCGGTCAGGGAGACCTTGTTGTTGATAACAAGGTCGAGAATTGCAACCGCCGTAAACTGTTTGGACAACGAACCCAGATCAAAAATCGTATCCAGTCTTACCTTCGCTCCGGTTTCCAGATTCGCATAGCCGTAGCAGTTCAGGTGTACGATTTTATTGTCCTTCCTGACCACCACGGCTACGCCAGGAACGCGATCGCGGTCTTTAGGGTTGGTCAAGTCGTTTACGATTTTATCAATCCGCGGATCTATCGGCGGCGCATTTAGATCCACATTAAGGGGATTGCACTCGTCCTTAGGATATTTTCTGTGAACCTTTCTAGAAGCCATTGGTACCTCCGGAAAAGACTCTGACGTAGCGCGCCGCATATTAAGACAGAAGCTTAGGCAAATGAAACAAGAATCCCAACACGATTAAGCCAGAGACGAAGTACCTGCTGCCTTGTCCCAGCTGACCCAGGTCCGTTCGCGGTCACTTTCGCAGCTCGATCACAGATCGCTCGAAGACGCCAAATGGCCTCAGTGCGGTCATACGCGCCACACGGGCTCGCAATCTACCCAATGTTCTCCCCTCTTATTTGTGAGGTTGAGCCGCGAACACGTCAGCTCGGACCACGGTCTGCGAAAGTGGCCTCAAATCAACGAGGATCAGCACCTTTTCACTTGCGTTCGCGGCTTAGCTGAGGCGGCTGTAATGGTTGTGGCGGCTCCGACGGTCACGCTGCGCAGGTCTTTGCGGGTGAGGTCGACAGATCATGCTTGCGAATACCACTCAACATCGTTTATAATCGTTTAGCATGACTTGAGGCTAAGCTTATTGGCCTTCTTTCTATCAACAAGGTACCAGCAACCAACGTGCCGCTAGACGATATGCAGCCCAAGCCCGCCTTGATTGCCAATCTCTGTGCCTATCGTAATCTGGGAAAGAATTTCAGAGAGAGCTCAGGCGTGAAGAACGTGCCGCCGGCCTTGGGCAAACTTCTTCTAGCAATGCCGCGACTTCAATGTCTGCTATCAAGGCCGCGCAGCACATAGAGAACCAGACGTAGTTTTTGAGCGGCTCGACAGACCGCGCTAACGATCCGTCGAGCCTTGACCGCAACCATTTAAGCCACCTGGAGGTGAAATCAAATGAAGGGTCTATTTCTGTTTAGCATAATTCTGTCTGTTTTCGCCACTGCTACCGCGCAGACATTTCCTCGCTGGCCGCAATCAACCAACGTCAAAGTGTTCCTCATCCGCGGTGCATTCACTGAGAAAGAACAAATCCGAATCGATGCGGCACTTCAATCATGGCGCCCATTCTTACCCGAAGGAGTGACGATTAAGATTGCAGGTGAAACGAACTCTACTCAAACGTGTCGAGATTGTGTGACGATCAACCGTGAGCGAACAAAGGAAGACGAATGGGGCGAATGCGAAGCCCATCCTTTTGACGGAATTACGTGGTATGCGATCATTCGAGTCGATAAAAGAGCTGGATCAGGAGACGCATTCCAGCGGATCGTAGCACACGAGATCGGGCACTCTCTCGGTCTTGACCATCGCCCCAAATCAATCATGTCCGCACGTGCTCATGGAGCACCTTCCGAGCAGGACGGCGCGATCCTGAGAGCTATCTACGCCAATCCGCCTTCGACCGTGGGCGCGGAGGTGCCCGCGCGTGTTTCACCCTCTTCTCGCGGGGTCGGTTCATCTGGTCGGGTGCGGTAATCAGCGTCGGCCAGCTATCGGTGGACGGCACGGTTACGTCTCGAACTTGCTCTCCAACCACCAGCTGATCGATTGAACGTCGGGTTAAATAGTTCAGCCTCACTTTGGCAATTGCTCGGCGATGAGATGAGTTATTTTCGGCGACTGTGGGTCCAGGTTAAAGGCCTGAGCACGTTGTTCTGCTTCACGATCCTCGGCGGTCACTCTCTCGTGCTGGCGCAAATGGTCGGCCCACGATTCAGTCACAAAGGTTTCAATGTATCGTTGCGGGTCCGCGGTGTCGCGCAGTAAGTTCCAACGGATGGCGCCGTCGCGCTGTCGTATCCGCTTCATCTCTTTCATGGCCTGCAAGAATTCTTCCGCGGTGTTCGGATCGATTCGATATTCAACGAGAGTAATAGCTGGTCCCTCCGACGCTTCAGTATCGATCATCATCACCGGCTCGGGCCAATGCATCGAAGGAGCGAGCGACAAATTCTTGTTACCTACGAGACGAAAACGCGACGCCGCCAAGGGTCCGATGACCAACCCAGTGGCGGCCAAGACAAGCGCGGCAGAGACGCTGGAGCGCGCCGCCACAAAACCCCAGATGGCGCTGCCCGCCGCCAGACCACCCATAAACACAAGCAGATAAACCGCCATGACCCGTGCCCGGACCCAGGAAGGCGTTACTGTCTGTGCGGAAACATTCAAATTCGACAACACCACAATCCAAGCGATGCCACCACCGGCTAAAGTAACGGCCAGCACTGCGAAAGAGTGCACGTAGGCAAGAGACATTGTGGTTAGGCCAAACACGACACTGCCTGCGGCCACCAGTTGATTTGTTGAAAGCCGCTCTCGCAGTTTCGGCAGCAACCACGCGCCGACGAGAGCGCCGAAGCCGATGCAACCCAGGAGCAGCCCATAGCCGAATGAGCCCAGACCTAAATGTCTCCGGGCTTGCTGGGGAAGCAGCGCCCAGAGGGCGCTCGCACAAATAACGAAGATCCCGCTGCGGGTTAGAACTGTTTGCAAATCCGGCGAGTGGCGCAGATAGCGTGTACCAGCACGCATAGCGCCAACGATGTCTTCAGAAGGCAGTTTGCTTTTTCGCGGAGCCGGCTGCCAACGATAGACGACAATCATTATTCCGATGAATGAAGCCCCGTTGAGCAAAAAGACTGCCCACGGTCCAGCGGCCGCCACGATCAGGCCACCTAACGCTGGTCCGATCGCGCGGGCGATGTTGACGCCGGCAGCGCTGAGCGTGATCGCCGCCGGCAAATCGGACGGAGAAACCAGTTCGGGAGTGATCGCTTGCCAGACCGGATTGCTAATCGCCGAGCCGATGCCCAGAAGAAAGGTTAGCCAGAGTAAGCGGCCGGGCGTCACATAGCCCATTAACGCCAGGATCCCCATCGCGCACGCGGCGACGAACATCCAGACTTGCATTACTAACAACAGACGACGGCGGTCGACAATGTCTGCCAGCGCTCCTGCCGGCAGAGCCACCAGCACCACTGGCAAACTGCCCGCCGTTTCTACCAGCGCCACCAGCACGGGTGAAGCTGTCAGCGAAGTCATCAACCACGACTCGCCTACGTCTTGCATCCAAGTGCCGATGTTGGAAACGACGGTTGCGATCCAAAGAGCTCGGAATACGGAATTGTGAAGAGGGCTCCAGGCTGATGCAGACCAACCGGCGTGCGTTCCTACTTCCCTGGCTAGAGTAATTTTCTTTGCCGATTTCGCCACGAGAGCTGCTACTCCTGATCAACCGACACTTTGCCCCGAGCATCTTCCCAGATCAGGATCTTAAGAGAAAGGTCGATGGCGCAGTAGGGCGAGCCAGCATTGCGGGTGGGCTGGCTTCCGAGTTTCCGAAGATAATTTCCAGCCGACTGGCGGAGGCAAAGCGGCCATTTCCCGAGACTTCGTTTTGATCGCCAGTGAAGTCAACCCGGTTATTCGCAACATTAGTTGCTCACACTGAATAGAAAAACAGGCTGGTAATTCGATTACGCATTATACGCGGCTCCGGTCCGCCGATTGACAGCTCACCCGGACTCCTTATCTGTCACTGGAGACTCTTTCACAGTAACCATTTGAGCAACAATCCGAGACAGGTTACCGCGGCTAGCGTCACGAGGATGTTCCACTTTAGCAGTTGCGTCAGAATGAGCGTCGCCACCAATACGATCCACGCGTTGGGTTGAGTCAGCGTGGCACGAGCGATCTGGACTACGGCCGCCAGAATCAATCCCACGGATGTGACAGTCAAGCCCTTCGTGAAGCCATTGATCGGCTAACCACCTGATCCCGGCGTTGAAACGCCGGGCCAAAATCATACCGACGCTACGCGTCGAAGACACTTGTTCAGAGGCTCCTTCAATCTACCTGCGTTTCGAGATGAGCAGTAATCCCCCTGAATCGAATCAGATAAATATCGCATCATTTCCAAAGAACGTACTTGCCTCCGTCGGTGCAGGCGATGACAAGGTTCATGAGAACGAGCATCAGATCGTAATGCCATCCTGAAGCGTTTTCACCCCAGAAGCCGGTGTGCCATACAAAGATTTTCTTTTGGATTGCTCCCATCATGAGCAGAATCAGGCCAATTGCTGCGAGTTGCGTAAGTACACCAAACGCGACTCCCAAACCACCGGCGAGTTCCGCGACGCCGAGAAATATTGTAAACGCTGGAGTCATACCAATGGTTTTGGCCCGCCCCGTTGGATCTTTAAAGTGGGTCCACCCGCTGGCCACAAACACTGCCGCTACCATTAGTCGCAGCAGCAGCAAGCTGAGGCCGGTGAACTGAGCAAGTTGTGGAAACATCCGTTACCCTCCTCCTTAGTAACTGCGCGAAAAAGCCTTATTTTTCGCGGTTCGCCCAGTTTCTTCATGGCAAACGTTCGTCGCCGCGACGGACTGCAGAACTCCTATGAGAATCTTATGTGAGGCGCGATTTAGAACCGAGACACTATTAGAAGTCCCCCGGCAATCGCTACCGCGTCTTCCAGGAGAGCGATGACGAGGTCGGGGACCTTGAGCGCGCGCACGAGGCACGTGCGAACCTCATAGCCCGCGAACGCTCCGGCGATCGCACCGGCCACGCCAAGAACGGCGCCTAGTGCGATCGACTGCGCCCCGGACGCAGCAACGCTCGCGCCGGACAAACCACCGAGCACGCCGCGGCCAATGAGCCCTACAAGTCTGGTGCGGTTCGGGGTCGAAGGAAGTTTGTCGATGACCAGTTCACCGAGCGCCAGCACAGTGAAGACTGCGACGGCAGCCGTCGAACCCATTAAGGCGAGCGGCGCGCTGTGGAGGTTAAGCCAATGTCGGTTCGCGGCCCACGCCACGACTGCTGGCGCGGTCATAGTCCGCAATCCGGCGATCACGCCAATGAGAAACGCCAAGAACAGGACGTAAGAAGGATTCATGGACGAACTCTTTAATCAATGATGATGTTGTCTCGGTGCGGGCTTACCGCACTGTGCTTCGGCAAAGCCGCAAAGCAATAGCCCGAGGGCAACGCCCGGGGCAAACGCTAGGATCCATCCCGACTCTGAAAGGGTCGCATGGCACCTGACGCAGCGTGCCGTTTGTGATCTGTTGCAGTCCGGCGAATACTAGTTCATATGATAAAATGCGGGAAGTTCATGCGGTTCACACGTTCGACGTGAGACTCTTGAGTTACCTTCAGCTTAAATTGTAGTGAGGCCAATCCCCGGACCAACCAGATTCAGTCCTCTGGCGTTTCAGTTGTCTCCCCTCAAATCCTCGACAAGAGGACAAGACCGTTCTACCGTATAGGCAATTCGCCCCGAGTCGTCCGCGCAGCCGCCCTGTTATGAGTGTCATGAGTGCCCAGAGTAACCAGGGCGCCACGAACAGCCGGGCTAAGACTTGTGAACCTCGCTCCAAACTACCTGGTGGGAATCCACACGGGAAATATTGGAGGTCAACACTATGGCTGGTAGAATCCTTCCTTTCTCCCTCAGGTTGATCCGCTGGTATGGCCAGAGCAGGCAGAACTTGCTCGCGACGGCGCTCTCCCATCTGGCGCTCAAATACCTCGTGACTGAGATCCTTTCATTGACTGTCACGACCAGGGAAATACCCCTTCTCATTTTTTCGCTGGCATTAGTTGCGCACAGCGTGGTGGCGCAGACCCCCGTCGCGACGCCGCGAACCATCCGGGTGGCGATGGACAACGCCTACGCGCCCTACTCATTTCAATCGGATGAAGGCAAGTTGCAGGGCATTCTGATCGATCAATGGAAGGCGTGGGAAAGGCAAACGGGGATCAAGGCCGAGATCCACGCGATGGATTGGGGCGAAGCGTTGCGGCGCATGCGCGCGGGCGAGTTCGATGTGATCGACTCCATCGTCGAGACCCCCGAGCGCCGTGACTACTTTGATTTCACTCCGGCATACGCGACGATCGAAGCCTCGATCTTCTTTCGCAGGGACATTTCCGGTATCACAGACCTCGCATCACTGAAGGGATTCCCGGTCGGGGTCAAGGCGGGCGACCAGCATATTGACCAACTCAAGGCGAACGGGGCGACGACGGTGATCCCGTTTCAAAATAACGACGAGATCATCGAGGCGGCGAAGCAGCACAAAATCAACGTCTTTGTGATCGACGACCCGTCGGCGCTTTATCTCTTGAACAAAATGGGAATCGAGGACGAATTTCGGTATTCGGCGCCAGTCTTCCGGGACGAACTGCGACGGGCCGTGCGCAAAGGAGATGCGGCGACCCTCCGCGCGGTGTCGGAGGGCTTCGCGGCCATCGAACCAAGCGAGATGAAGGAAATCGACGAGAAATGGTTTGGCCGCGCTATCGATAGGTGGTATGGGCGATACCTCACTTACGCAGGTTACGCGGTGGCGGTGGCGATCTTGCTCATCGCCGGCCTGGCAGGGTGGAATCGCATCCTCAGAACCAAGATCCTTGAGCGGACCGCCGCATTAGGAGAAAGCGAACAACGCTACCTTGCCCTCTTCGAGAACATGGCGGAGGGTGTTGCGTATCTTCGGTTGCTGTTTGAGCACGGCCGGCCGCAGGATGCCATCTATCTTGAAGTGAATCCAGCTTGGGAAAGGCTGACCGGCTTAAGGAATGCCGCCGGGAGGAAAGCGTCCGAAATCACCCCGGGCATTCGCGAGGTTAATTCTGATTTTTTCGAGCTGGCTGGCCGGGTGGTCTCGCCCGGCCAAAGGGACCGCTTTGAAGCTTACTCCACTGCCTTGAAGATGTGGTTTTCCATTTCGGCGTATTGTCCGAGGAAGGGACACGTCATCGTGGTGCTCGACGATATCACTGAGCGCAAGCAGGCTGAGGAGATGCTCAAAGCCACCAGCGAGCAATTACGTGCCCTATCGGCCAGGCTGCAAGCCGCCAGAGAAGAGGAGGGAACTCGCATCGCCCGCGAGATTCATGATGAACTCGGAGCGGCGCTGACAAGTCTGAGATGGGACTTGGAGGGTTTTGATCAAGGTCTTTCGGAAGCGGGCAATGGGCCAAAACTCCAGGAACTGCGGCAGAAGATAAAAGCGATGATGAGGTTGACTGACACCACGATTAATACTGTCAGGAGGATCTGCTCGGAGTTGCGGCCATTCGCGCTGGATGAAGTCGGATTGACTGAAGCTATTGAGTGGCAGGCACTGCAGTTTCAGGATCGAACGGGGATCATGGTCCAGTGCGATTGCACTCTGGAGAACGTCGATTTGAGTCGCGAGCAATCAACAGCGGCCTTTCGCATCTTTCAGGAAGCGTTGACCAACATCCTCCGTCATGCCCAGGCGACAAAGGTCAACATTACGGTAAGTGAGGGGGACGGCGAATTCACTTTGACGATTAGTGACAACGGACGAGGAATTTCAGAGAACGAGAAATCTCAAACGCAATCGCTTGGCCTCCTGGGGATGCGAGAGCGAGCCCATCTGGTCGGAGGTAAGATTGATATCACCGGGTCTGAGGGAAAGGGTACGGTGGTTACGTTACGGTTTCCAATTGTTCGCGCTGGGCGTACCTTCGAAGCCGGCAAGTGAGTAAGATGCCCCTCATCAGAAACTATCTGGGCCGAACACACGGGGAATTGCGATCAAGAGATTTTTGACGATCACGTAGTTGTCCGACGCGGCATACAGAAGATCCTCGAATGGAGCTCAGCAGCCGTAGCGGCAGCCGCGTCGGCCGGAAACCACCAGCACGGTGCCGAAGATTCTCTCAGCCCCCGCTTCCTTCTATTAGGGGAAACGGACCCCAGAATCGTTGGAGGTAAGAACATGGCAACAGAGTTACGGAGGACCGGTATCAGCGTCGTCGGCGACCTGCCCTGGGGCACACACTTCTGTTATTTCTACGAGACGAGACAAGACCTGATCGACGTTTTGATTCCTTACTTCAAGACCGGACTGGAAAACACGGAGTTCTGCCTTTGGGTGATTTCGGATTCCGAGCTGCTGACGGTGGAAGAAGCAACAAGCGCATTGCGAAATGCTCTTCCCGACCTTGATCGGTATGTGGCCGAGAGAAGCATAGAAGTTGTCGGCCACGAAGACTGGTTTCTCAGCGGAAATACTTTTGATCTTTACAGAGTCGCCGATCGATTCAAGAAGAAACTTAATGAAGCATTGGCCAGGGGCTATGCAGGAATGAGAGTCAACGGAAGTCCGGCCTGGCTAAGCAAGGCGGGACCGAAAGAGCTTCGTAAGTTCGAAGCCGAACTCGACAAATTATTCCCCCATGAACGCACAATCGCGTCATGCAGTTACCCGCTCGCGACGATCGGAGCCGACGCGATCTTTGACGTGGTGCGCACCCATCAGTTTGCAATAGCAAGACGGCAAGGGGAATGGGAAGTTGTTGAAACGCCGGAGTTGATACAGGCCAAAGCTGAAATAAAGAGACTTAATGAAGTGCTGGAGCAACGAGTCATCGAGCGCACTAGAGAACTTGCGGCCGCCAACGAGGAACTGACGAAAGAGATTGCCGAACGCAAGCGCATTGAAGAACAAGTTCGGAGCGCGGAAGGACAGTCGCGCAAGATGCTCGACACCATATCGCAGCAGATTTGGGGCGGCCCCAGCGACGGCACCCTCGACTACTGCAACTACCAATGGCGCGCTTATGCGGGGCTCGAACTGGAAGAGATCCAGGGCGACGGCTGGCAGAAGATGCTGCACCCCGACGATAAGGAGCGAGTGCTGAAAGCCTGGTACGAGTCGGTGGCGACTGGAAAGCCTTACGAGCAGGAAGAACGTCACCGCCGGGCCGACGGCGTATACCGCTGGTTTCTCTGTCGCGGCGTTCCGATGATGGACGCAGAAGGACGGATCGAAAGATGGTTTGGATCGAACACCGACATCACTGAGCTCAAAGAGGCCGAAGATGCATTGCGCCGAAGCGAAGATCGCCTGCGGCTCGTCATCGACACAGTTCCCGCACTCATTCATACCGGTCTGCCGGACGGCCAACTTGATTTTTTCAATCAACGTTGGCTGGATTTCGTTGGTCTTTCGTTGGAGGACGTATCGGGCTGGAAATGGACGGCTGCAATACATCCCGAAGACGTTGCGGCGATGGTGGAACGGTGGCGCGCGGCCCTGGCGACGGGAGAGCCTTACGAGCATGAAGCACGCGTGCGGCGGGCCGACGGGGAGTATCGCTGGATGGTTCACCGCGAAGCCCCCTTGCGCGACGAGCGGGGAAACATCGTTAAATGGTATGCATCCAGTATAGATATCGAGGATCGAAAGCGGGCCGAAGATGCATTGCGCCAAAGCGAAGATCGCCTTCGACTTATCATCGACACAATTCCCACGATGGCCTGGACGGTTAGGCCCGATGGCATAGTTGATTTCCTCAATCAGCGTTGGATGGATTATACCGGCCTGTCTTTGGAGCAGTATGTTGTAGATCCGACGGGCCCAATTCATCCCGAAGACGTTTCCAGAATCATAGAAAGATGGCTCGTGGAGATGGCGGTTGGGGAAGCGTACGAGGAAGAAATGCGCTTGCGGAGCGCTGACGGGGAATATCGCTGGTTCCTGGTGCGCACCGCGCCGCTGCGTGATGAACAGGGAAACCTGATTAAGTGGTACGGGGTATCGATCGACATCGAGGATCATAAACGGGCTGAAGAGCGACTCAGGGCGACCACCGAACAGTTGCGCGCCCTCTCCGCGAGCCTACAGTCCGCCAGAGATGAAGAGAGCATCCGCATCGGGCGTGAGCTTCATGACGAGCTCGGCGCCGCACTGTCAAGTCTGAGATGGGACTTGGAGGAGGTCGTTGAAGTTATGTCCGGATCCACAGATCAATCACAATTCGCCGAGCTGCACAAGAGAATCGAAGCCATGATCGAATTAACGGATACGACTGTTAATGCCGTCAGGCGGATTGCTTCGGAGCTGAGGCCGGCAGCTCTGGATGAGTTGGGTCTAAGTGCAGCCATTGAATGGCAAGCGCGACAGTTTCAAGAGCGAACGGGGATCATGGTGGAGTGCGATTGCACTCTGGAGAACGTTGATTTGAGCCGCGAACAATCAACAGCCGCCTTCCGCATCTCTCAGGAAGCCTTGACCAACATCCTTCGTCATGCGCAAGCGACAGAGGTTCACATTCAGATCAAAGAGGAAGACGGTGAATTCATCTTGACGATTAGTGACAACGGACGCGGAATTACCAATGAGGAGAAGTTGGGGCAACGCACACTCGGCCTGGTGGGGATGCGAGAACGAGCCCATCTGGTCGGCGGTAAGATTGATATCGCCGGGTCTGATGGAAAAGGTACGGTGTTGACGTTACGGTTCCCCATTGTTCGCGCTGGGCATAGCCTGGAAGGCGGCAAATGAGTAAGATGCCTTCATCACAGAAGTATCGCGGCCGAACATGCGAGCAATTGCGATCAAGAGAATTCTGACAACCATGAAGTTCTCCGGCACCGCAATAACGGGATCTTCGAATGGTAGAGCAGCTGTCTGCCCAGCCAGCGAGTTCTGACTGCCGCCAGTAAGCAGGAACCACAAACACTCTGGCGAAGATTCTCTAAGCCCCGATTCCTACTATTTAGGGCAACGCCCCAGAATCGTTGAAGGTCAAGAGCATGGCAACAGAGTTACGGGAGTCCGGCATCAGTTGCGTCGGCGACCTGCCCTGGGGCGCACACTTCTGTCACTTCTACGACACGAAACAGGATCTGCTCGATACTCTGGTCCCCTATTTCAAAGCCGGATTGGAAAGCAGGGAGTTCTGCATTTGGGTGGTCTCGAACTCCGAGTTAATCACCATGGAAGAGGCCAAAGGAGCTTTGGAACAAGCCGTTCCCGATCTTGAGCGGCACCTCTCGGATGGGAACATTGAAATCTTCAACGGGCGTAATTGGTATTTCGAAGAGAATGTACTCAATTTAGAGAGAGTACTGAGTGCGTGGGACGCAAAACTCAAACGAGCATTGGCTCGAGGGTATGACGGAATGCGAGCTTCGGGGGACACCTTCTGGCTGGGTAAGAAGGACTGGAGAGATTTTTTTGGCTACGAAAAACACGTTAACAATTGGATTACCAATCAGACCATGACCGTGTTATGCACCTATCCACTGGCGAAGAGCGGAGCTGCTGAGGTGCTCGACGTTGTGCAGGCGCACCAGTTTGCAATAGCAAGAAGACAAGGGGAATGGGAGGTAATTGAAACTCCGGAGCTAATACAAGCCAAGGCTGAAATAAAGAGACTCAATGAAGAGCTGGAGCTGCGAGTGACTGAGCGAACCAGCGAACTACGAGAAAGCGAAGAACGCTTTCGTCAGTTGCTGGAATTGATGCCAGTCGCGGCCTATGTATGCGAGCCGTCGGGGATAATTCAACTCTACAACAATCGGGCGGTGGAATTATGGGGACGCGAGCCAAAACCGGGAGATAGGGAGGAGCGCTACTGCGGCTCTTTGCGCCTTTATTGCCCCGACGGTAAGTTTGTGCCCCACAATGAATCGAAGATGGCGGAGGTGCTCAAGACCGGAAACGAGGCTCGCGACCTGGAGGTAGTGGTTGAGCGGCCCGACGGATCGTGCATTACGGTGCTAGCGAATATTGTTCCCTTGAGAAATGGCAACGGAGAATTGATAGGGGCGATGAATTGCTTTCAAGACATTACGGAGCGCAAGCAGGCCGAGGAAGCATTGCGCCGAAGCGAAGATCGCATTCGACTTATCATCGACACAATTCCGACTATGGCCTGGAGCCTTCGGCCTGACGGCGTCCTTGACTACGTCAATCAGCGTTGGCTGGACTATACGGGCCTTTCTTTCGAAGAGGCAGTTGAAGAGCCGACGCGCACAGTTCATCCCGAAGACCTCTCAGGAGCCATGGAAAAGTGGCTCGTGGTAAAGGCCACCAGCGAAGCGTACGAAGATGAAATGCGCTTGCAGCGGGCTGACCGGCAGTATCGCTGGTTCCTGATTCGCACCGCGCCGCTACGGGACGAGCAGGGAAACCTCATTAAGTGGTACGGAGTATCGATCGACATTGAGGGTCGCAAGCAGGCGGAGGAGAAACTCAAGCAGAGCGAAAGTCAGTTGGCCGAAGCTCAGCGCCTGGCCCACGTCGGCAGTTGGGATTATGACTTACGCACTAACAGCGTAACCTGGTCCGGCGAGCTCTATCGCATTTTCGGTATCCAACCAGGAACAATTAAGGTCGCCGGTGACGCAATACCGTTTATCCATCCGGAAGATCGAGATTTGGTATTCCGTACTGTCAAAAGCGCTATCGAGAGTCAAGAGCCATACAGTTTCTATTACCGCGTGCTTAGATCTGATGGCTATGAGCGGATTGTTCATTCACGTGGGTTTATTGTGAGCGATGAGAATGGAAATGCGATCAGGGTGGTCGGAGCTACACAGGATGTGACCGAGCTTAAGCGCGCTGAGGAGAAACTGAGAGCAACAAGCGAACAGTTGCGCGCGCTCTCGGCAAGTCTGCACGCCGCCAAAGAAGAGGAAGCGACTCGTATCGCGCGCGAGATTCACGGCGAACGGGGGGGGAGCCTGTCCAGCTTGAGATGGGACCTGGAGGGTATTGATGAAGCTCTTTCCGGGTGGGGGGAGCAGTCACAGGTCGACGAGCTGCGGCAGAAGATAGCCGCCATGATGAGGCTGAGTGATGTTACCGTCAATACCGTCAGGAGAATCGCCTCTGAGTTGCGGCCTATTGCACTGGATGCGCTCGGGTTGGGTGAAACAATCAAATGGCGAGCACGACAATTTCAAGAGCGAACGGGGATCATCGTCCACTGCGATTGCGATCAGGAGAGCGTTGATTTGAGTGGTGAGCAATCAACAGCGGTCTTCCGGATTTTTCAGGAAGCGATGACCAACATCCTCCGTCACGCGCAAGCGACGAGAGTTGATATTCAGTTGGATCAAGAAAACGGCGAGCTCATCTTGACGATTAGTGACAACGGACGCGGAATTACCAACGATGAGAGTTTGGGGCAACACACACTTGGCCTGCTGGGGATGCGAGAGCGAGCTCGTCTGGTCGGAGGTAAGATTGATATTACCGGTTCTGATGGAAAAGGCACGATGCTTACCGTGCGAATCCCAATCTCCGGCTCACAGTAACCAGAAAGCGTCCCCTTGAAAATGATTGACGACCCTTCTCAAGACACGCGTGTACGTGCGGGACCGAACCAATGAAAAGAATCCTCATAATTGATGACCATGAAGTGCTCAGAGAGGGTGTGAAGCGAGTCTTTGATAAACAACCCGAAACGGCAACCTTCGGAGAAGCGAGCAGTGTCCAGGAGGCGCTAAGACTTGTGCGCGAACAGGATTGGGATGTCGCAGTGCTGGATATTTCCCTGAGGGACCGAAGTGGGCTGGAAGTCTTGAAGGAGTTGAAGCAGATTCGTCCTCGTCTTCCCGTGCTGATCCTCAGCATGCACTCGGGAGAGCAGTTTGCGCGGCGTGCTCTGAAAGCAGGTGCGTCAGGGTATATCACCAAGGACAGTCCCCGGGCAGAGTTGGTCGAAGCGGTCAACAAAGTTATGAGCGGGGGCAGGTATATCAGCGCAGCCGTCGCCGAAAATCTCATCTTCGATCTCGAGAGGGACACAGGCCGCCCGCCACACGAGGCGTTGTCTGACCGTGAGTTCCAGGTGCTCCGCCTAATCGCTTCCGGTAAGACTGTTAGCGAGATTGCCGGTATGCTCTCGCTTAGCGATAGCACTATCAGCACCTACCGGGCCCGAATTCTGGAGAAGATGAGAATGAAGACCAACGCAGAACTCACCTACTACGCTATCCAGAACAAGTTGGTGGAATAGGATTTGAAAGGTTGCAGACCCTGGGGCCACAGGGTCGTCATGAAATAACGCGACCGTCATTGTCTCCACAACAAAACAATTGAGGTGCGCAGGGTGGACACAGCATGCCGGTCCTTCGGACCTCCTGTTCATTTCAATATTCGTAACCACGACCTTGCTGTCACGCTATTACCTAACCGCCCTTCCAGCCTCACTGATCCTGCGATGTAATGAGGTCAGTACCAACTCAGCCCGCCCAAATTCTACCCGGAAAGAACATAAGCCTTCCCCTTAGCCCGGTCGAGTTTTGTAGGCCTAATACCGACAGAGCTGTAAACCGATTGAGGATAAAAGAATCGTGATTACCGCGATATTCGTCTTCCCTCCTGGCTGGTACCCTTAATATGAGTCCAAAAATCCCGCTTTGAAGCAACTAGCGACTCAGCCCGACAGCGTAAGACTATGCTGAATCCGCCTGGCCGTTCCGCGAACAATCACCCTCGTTTCAATTCTCCGGCACAGACCCAAGGGAATAATTCGCCATGAAGCAGATTCGCGTCCTGGTAGCAGCTGACCACGCCCTCGTACGAGGTGGAATTCGCTCTCTACTCGAGAAGGTGCCCGAACTTAACATTGTCGCCGAAGCCGGGGATGGCCCCGAGGCGTTGGGATTGATCATGCAGCACCGGCCTGACGTGGCTTTGATTGAAAACGCGATGTCCACGTTGAACGGTTTCGAGGTGACTGCCCGCGCATTGAAGGAAGCTCCTGAACTGCGCGTTATCATCCTTTCAACGCAGGCCGATCACGAATGCCTGAAACAAGCATTGGGTTGGGGCGCGGCCGGCTATTTGACTATGAACGCCTCTGCATCCGAGCTGGAGTTGGCGATCAAGAACGTCGCGAACGGTAAGCCGCATATCAGTTCCTCGGCGACAGAACCGCTGATGGACCTTCTCCGGCCCGTCAAGGATGCCTTCGAACGTTTGACGCCACGCCAGCGCCAGGTATTGCAGTTAACAGCCGAGGGTAACTCGACGAAACAAATTGCCCTCCGTCTGAGCATCAGTGTCAAGACGGTTGAGACGCATCGGATGCTGTTAATGGAGCGCCTGGATATTCACCACACACCTGGGCTGGTGCATTATGCGATCAAAGTCGGGCTCATACGATTGGACGACTAGCGCGCCGCGGCATCGGTACGGAGCAAATCTTAAAGAGCGATGAACGATACGAATATGACTAAAGGCGCCGGACAGGCGTTGCCCGAGAGTCAGGTGAGACTGTCAAAACGCTTCCGCAACGGCACATTGAAATAATTTGCCATGATTATCAACAACATCGGAAACGTCCTGGTAGTCGACGACGAAGTCGAGCTGAAGAATATCCTCGTCGAAGCGTTGACTTCACATGGGTACGCAGTGTCGGGCTTTACGAGTGGCCAGGAAGCGCTCGAGGCGTTGCGCGGAGAGGCTTTCGACCTGTTGCTTACCGATCTGATGATGCCGAAAATGGATGGCATCACGCTGGTCCGAGAGAGCCTGAAGATCGATCCGCATCTCGTCTGTATGACGATGACCGGACAGGGCACGATTCAGACCGCGGTCGAATCCATGAAAGGCGGCGCCTTCGACTATGTGCTCAAGCCGTTTCGACTCCAATTCGTCCTGCCTGCGTTGACCCGTGGGATGAACGCGCGCCGGATGCGGCTGGAGAATTTGCAGCTGCGCGAGACGGTCGCGATTTATGCATTGGCCCGGACCACTGCTTTCACGCTCGAGGCCGGCAGCGTGGCTCACGAACTCAATAATTTGCTCACGGCGATTAACCGATACAGCAGTCTGGCCTTGCAGCGTCTCGAAGAAAGTCACCCGATTAGAAATTATCTGAACGAAATTGGGAAGGCGGGGGATCGCGCGGCGAATCTGACCCGGCAATTGCTGACGATCGGACGCAAGCAGATTCTGAAACCGCCCCAGCAAACCGAGAGCGTAGTGGAAAGTGCTCCCTCAAGAGTAGTAGAGACTATCCTACTCGTCGAGGACGACGATGTAGTACGACGTCTGGTCTGTCAGATTCTGCAAGAAGTTGGTTACAACGTCATTGAGACAGCGCGAGGGGAAGAGGCAGTTCGTCTTTGCTCTGAGAGCCAGCAGACGATTGGCTTGCTGCTCACAGACGTAGTCATGCCTGGAACCAGTGGGAAAGAAGTTGCCGATCACTTGACTGAATTGCTTCCCGAATTAAAAGTACTCTTTATGTCCGGTCACACAGACGAGGTAATCCTGCGCCACGGCGTATTGGACTCAGATGTCGAATTCATTCAAAAGCCGTTCACTCCGGAAGCTTTGTCAAAGAAAGTGCGCGAGGTTTTGGATAAGACTCACTAGTGTTTAGAATTCTGTGGAGGGTGATCACCATCTGTCTTCTTGATGGAGTGCATGGCAAAGATCACAGTCCTTCTCGACGAAGACCAGTCACTTCACAATTAGAACTAAACGTTCACCCACTGGTCGCCAAATCGAGATTTGAGAAAAGGCGCCTCAGGTAATTCTAAGAGAGTTGAAAATTCACCATAATCCAACCAGCTCCACCAAAGCGGCCCGATACCCAGCCAGAAGACGAGGTTGAGGCTTCCGCCGTTGCGCGAACGTCGCGAAGACATTCCGTTGCTGGTTAGATACTTTATGGAGAAGTATGCGCGGCGGATGGGTAGAATAGACCAGAAATTAAGAGAGAAAAGGGAAATGCCCGTCCGGCCTGGATCGATGGCAGCCGTGCGCCGGTATTCGGCCCCACAAGCCGAAACAACACTTTGCGGCCGTACAAAAGACGATAAATCGTTGCAGTGTGCGATAGCGCACATTAGAGGACTTGAGTTTCGATGTACTCTGTCAGTCGTTCAGGGAGGTTTAGTGAAGTTGGGAATGAATAATCGCGACTCTGCTGATGCCCGAATAATCTTCGGCAGGGATAATAGCTTTCAGATTGAGCTAAGACGAAGGGTCGATGAATACTTTCGCCGCACTGGCCGGCGGGAACGTGATTGCCCGCAGATGTATCTGAAAACGGCGATCATTTTGGCGGTCTTTGCGGGGTTGTATTCATTGCTGGTCTTTGTTGCCGCAAACTGGTGGCAAGGTCTGATCATGGCCATTCTGCTGGGGCTGGCAATGTCATCAATCGGTTTCAATATTGAACATGATGGCAGCCATCGCGCTTATTCGAAACACGCCTGGGTTAATGAGCTAATGGCGATGACCATGGATCTGATTGGCGCCAGCTCCTACGTCTGGCATTGGAAACATGTGGTGGTTCATCACACCTACGTAAACATCACCGGTCACGATGCGGACATCGATCTCGGTTTTTTGGGTCGGCTCACACCTCATCAGGAGCGATTCAGTTTTCACCGGTGGCAACATTTTTATCTGTGGCCGCTATACGGAGTGAACATCATCAAGTGGCACCTCTACGATGATTTTCGCGACGTCATCCTGGGCCGGATTGGCCCACACCGAATGCCGCGCCCAAAAAGATGGGAGATGGTGAGATTCGTCGGTGCAAAAGCAGTGTTCCTGGCAATGGCCTTCGCGGTTCCGCTGCTGGTCCATCGCATCTGGATTGTCTTCCTGTTCTATGGCTTGACGGTGTCATTAGCAGGCGTGGTAGTCAGCATCGTGTTTCAATTAGCCCACTGCGTTGAGGAGGCCGAATTTCCCCTGCCCAGAGAAGACACCGGATCGGTGAAAAACGCATGGGCGCTACATCAAGTCGAAACCACCGTGGACTTTGCCCGCCGCAGCCGAGTGGAGAGCTGGCTCCTCGGGGGCTTGAACTTCCAGATTGAACACCACCTTTTCCCTCGGGTCTGCCACGTCAACTACCCGGCGATCTCCAAACTAGTCGAAGAGACATGCCGGGAATTCGGCGTGAAATATCGAGAGCACGTCTCCTTTCGAGCGGGACTCGTCTCGCATTTCCGCTGGTTGCGGCGTATGGGTGCGCCTGGATGAAACGATTCGAGGAATGTGAGCTGGATTATTAGAGCGCGGGCCGCAGTTAAAAAGGGAAATCGCCAGGAAGAAGGGGATTGGGAGCAGTTTTCGGCATGCTAATGACTTGTCGAAGTGTCCGCTCAGACCAGGCTGCATGTGAGAGAGTGCGAGTCTTTTCATAACCGGGTTCCGGAGACTTAGGAACGCCCCTTAAATTCCTCGGCCTTCTGCCGGTCTGCAGCGGCGCTCGCGCTGTCACCCGATGCCTGATAAGCATTTGCCCGGTTGCCGTACGCCAAAGCATACTTTGGGCTGAGTTCGATTGCCTTGCTGTAGTCGGCGATGGCGCGCGCATAAGCCTTCCTGTAGTAATAAACATTTCCGCGGTTGTTGTAGAAAGGCGACGCCTGTTGAGGTTCGATCTCGATCGCCTTGCTATAGTCGGCGAACGCCTGGTCAAGATTGCCTTTGTTATAGTAGGAAAGCCCGCGACCGTTATAAGCCCAGGCCAGCTGCGGATTCAATTCGATGGCTTTGTCGTAGTCAGCGATCGCCCGATCATAGTCCTTGCGCTCATAGTAAATACTCCCGCGATTCTGATAGGCTCATGACAACTGCGGGTCGAATCCGATGGCCTGGTTAAAGTCGGCCAGCGCTCGGTCGTTCTGTCCCTTATAGAAATAGGCGCTCCCGCGGTTGTCATAGGCCGCCGCAAATCGGGGGCTGATCTCTATGGCTTTGTCATAGTCAGCGATCGCCCGGTCGTAATCTCGCTTATAGGCGTAGATCCTTCCACGGGAGTTGTAAGCCCGTGCATCGCGCGCGTCGAGTTCTATGGCTTTGTTATAGTCGGCAATTGCCCGGTCATAATCTCCTTTGTAGGTGTAGGCATCTCCCCGACTGTTGTAGGCGACGCCGTACTTCGGATCGATTTCGATGGCCTTGCTAAGATCAGCGATGGCCCGGTTGTAATCCCGAGTGTTGGTGTAATAGATCCCACGGTTGTTGTAGCTTGGAGCGAATTTCGAATCGATCTCGATTGCTTTGTTCCAGTCAACAACCGCATTGACGAAATCCTTTTTGTCGTTATAAGCATTGGCCCGATTGTGGTAAGGCCAAACGTAGCGCGAGTCGAGTTCGATCGATCGCGTGCAATCACTTATTGCAAGTTCCGGTTTTCCCAGCCTCCAGCGTGCGTAACAACGGGCTTCATACTCTTCGGCGCTTCCCGCGCTGGCCAACAGCCGCTCGACCTCCTCCGCGTCACGTTTGCCTTGTTCGGGCTGGTTAATTATGAAATAAGCGCCCGAGCGCGCCCGCAGCGCGCGAATGCTACGCGGGTCTTTCGCCAACTCGGCGGTGGTTTCCTGCACCACTGCGGAAGCATTCACCTGACCACGGGCGAGCATCGCTAACCATCGTCTCTCGGATCCGGTCCCTTTTATCAGCGTCGTTGTTAACCAAATTCCCAGGGCCAGCACCGGAATGAGCAACACAACAAATATTGGGATTCCCACCAGCAGCCAGCGCCTGGAGAATCCTTCATTCGTTCGGCCCTCTCGTTGAGGTGCAAAACCCGACAACCGAGGAGAAGGCATCGTCGGTTGCGCGGGCGAGTGCAGCGTGTCAGGCCGATTCCGCGGAGATCTTGCTGCACCGATCGGTTGAGGATCGTTTCTGTCGCGCCCAGGCAGACGTTGGGTCGCATGAGGATCGTAAGACACCGAAAGAGTCGAGCCGTCCTCCAGACAGAAGCTCAAGGTATCGTCATAGGTCCGTTTACAGGTGGGGCAACTCTTCATTCCTTATCCAAAGAAGCAAGCGCCTGGCGGTTGGTCAATCGTTCTTCTATACCAGATAAGACATTACGGTCAAGAGCATTTGACGATACCTGTCGCTAGCGCATGATTGCCATCTCATAGGCCAGCTGGCGCGATGCACCCGTTTCCTTCCGTCGCCATGGGTTCAAAGAATCGTCTCATACGCGTTAGGGCCTCAGCTTTTGTCGACCGTCGCTGAGCTAATTCCGGAGCAGCTACCGCCGGCCGGTTGTTAAGAGCGCAAGTGAAATGGCTGGTGGCATATTTGCTTTCGTTAATTGTCCGCAAACAGGTTTCTGAGTTCGATCCTGGCAGCAAATCTGCTACTCTAAATCGGGTCAAACGAATCAGCTTGCAACAGCCTGAGAGACCGTTGGTAAATTCTCCGGCAAATTATTTTTAGATCGTAGGCTGCCACTTCAGCTTTGCCTCAGGTGATTGATCGTGAGGTTCCGTAAACAGTTATTTGTCGGTCTGCTGCTGCCTGTGCTTTTGGGCGCGATTACGTCGGTCATATTCGGCCAATCTTCTGACCAGAGACTTCCCACTGCCGTACTTGCAAACGAGATTAGTGGCAGAATCGCGGCGCTCGATCTCGGCGACGCGCGCTTGACCCGCCACTTTTATGCATTCGAAGGCACTCCCGGCGACCTCTTGATCACAATAGACAGCAAGAACCTGAACGGCGACATGGATATCTTCACCGCGGTCACGTTCAGGCCGCTGATGAAGACGACGCTCTACGCCAACTCGCAGACCGGCGAGGTGACTAAAGGCTTGTATCTGCGCACGCGCCAGATTTTGATTCTGCGCGTCGAAGCGCGCACACCGAACGATGAAGAAGGTTCGTATCACGTGCGGTTTGGCGGGAGTTTCGCGCCTTTTAGTGGTGGCATCCCGGTCGCGGAAAACACCGAAGGGACGAGCGAGACCGAACCGGGTCGTGGTAACAAGCGTCTGTCATCCGTCGGCGCGACCATAGCCGAACCAGTAGTCGAAAAGCCGGCGAGCACTGAGTCCAAAGCAGTCGATGCGACCGAGAAAGCATCGGAAAACACATCTCAGAAAGCCACCCCAAAAAAGCGGCGGTCCACCAGACCGACAACTACGGCTCGCAATTCTCGAGGCCGGACACGTCCGGGGCGGCCCAAGCCGGCGACTTCTAATACGGAAACGCCGAAGACAGCCGAAGCCAAAACAGAGGAGCCTAAGACTGAGGAAGTAAAGACTGACTCAACCAGGAAAGACGCGGCTGCGCCGACGGCGGAAAAGATCGAACCCGCGAAATCGAGAGCTCAGGAATTGCCGGCCCTGGGCGCTCATCTGATTATTGAGTCGAAGGACGGAACCAGAATCGATCGTCCGATGTCGACTGTGCGACGGGTGGTAGTCGAAGGCGGCATGATCGTAATCGTGCTCAAGACGGGACGCATCGTGCGAGTACCAATGTCTACGGTCAACAGAATAGCGATCGAACCCTAGAGTCTAAAACGAGACCTCCGCGAAACCACACGAATCAACACTAGGCGGAAATTGCGATCTGATTTTGTGGATCGCTTTAAAGCCGCAAGCCAGCCTTACGCACCGTTTTCAAGAGCAAAGAAGTCATTTGCTTTGTGACTCGGCCCACTGCTCCCGCCCGATGCCGTAAATGAGGACTTCCTTACCTAATAGTTCAGTCTGCCCTTCGATCTTCTCGCCCAGACGTTCGGCCACTCTGGCCGATGCGATGTTCGCCGGAGCGATTAAACTAATAACGTGTTCGCGGCCCAGGTCGGTAAACGCGTATTCAAGAGCGCGTTGCGCGCCTTCGGTCGCATAGCCCTTGCCCCAACTTTCGCGGGCGAGGGTCCAGCCCAACTCAAATGCCGGCCAGCCGATGGGATTCATGAACCCAATTCTTCCGATCAGATTCCCGGTGCCCTTTTCCTCGACGCCCCAGATTCCATAGCCGCGAAAATACCAGTGGCCCATGAAGGACGCCATCTGCCGCCACACCTCGAAATCAGACAACACCTGCCCGCCCAGGTAACGCATAACTTCAGGGTCACGGCACATCGGCGCATACTGATCAAAATCATCTTCGCGAATCCAGCGCAACAACAGTCGCTCCGTCTCTAAAGTTACCTCGTTCATTTCCATCGATTTGGTTTTACCTTGAATACCTGCGCACCCCCAGAGCAATCGGTAGTCCGATCCCCAGCATGTGGATAAGCAGCCCTCCCACCAGTGAGGCCAGCGGATATGACATCTTGAACGGGATGGCGGAAAGCGGCAGCACCACGAAGTTCATGAAGAGATAAATGCCAATACCATAGAGCAGGCCGCAGATGATCGCTTGCGTGATGAGAAAAGGCAGCCGACGGCTGGCGAGATAGTAAACAGCCGCTGCCGTGAGGGCAATGAAGAAGTGGAAAGCCAGGCCGAGGACAGCCGTCCTGAGGCCACCGGCAAAGGCTTTATTGCCCAGGGCGCCGCTGGCAACCGATTGCATAATTCTGATCGGGCCGGTGCCGCGCATAATGTAACTATAGATACAGGCGTAGCTGATATCGAGTGTGCCGGCTATTAAGCCGCCCAGGAGAATTGCGCGCAGCGCCCGTGACTTATCCGTTGTGATCATTGTTCACCTCCTCGGCCAAAGTTGAGCAAGAATATCATGATCAGACGGTGACGAATCTTGGAAAAACGGACATACGTCCTTCCGCGGTCACGAGAGCCAGCGCGAAACCCGATCGCTACCACTCCCCGTACTGCCCTCATGTCGAGACAATCACCAGGAGCTTTGACAGCGCTCTGCCCCTCTGATATTGATTCGACACCATGAATCGATGCAAACTTCATCTGGCGATCCCATCATGGCTTGGCACATGCGCTTTGGTTTTGTTTCTTTCGGCCTACGGTTTCTCGGCTGTGCCGTGTGTTCAAATTAAGTCTCAGCCGGACAACTGGGTGAAGGGAAGAGTCAATGCTTTAGTCCTTGCGGCGCGACGCGCGTACGAAAGCGACCGTGCGCAGAGCGCTTACGGGCGAGTGCTGGACGGCATCTCGCGCTCGATGCAGCAGTGCCGGCTGGCAAGTGAAACCGATTTCGCAAAGCGCTATCCGGAATTCGTCGGCTATGTCGCCACCTTATCACTCGAACACCAACCGGATCATGAGCTCGGCTTTAACGTTCCGGACAGTGTTTATTTTTCTGAAACGCGCGCGTATGTCACGATTCCTGATTTCCTTTTGACGCCAAACTTTCTGCGCGCGGTCAGTCGCTTCGCAACCTTGCCTCAGGCAAAGGCCATGTTGAAGGAGCTCAATGCCGGCAGGGCAATTGATGATCAACTAACATTCTTCAGCTACCAGTCCCGGCATCTGGGAACGCCTGATAACCCGGACAGCTTCTGGCGGCTGCTAATCGTGGTGCCGGGAAACGCAGCCCAGGGTGTTCCGGAAAAGTGGGTACAATTCGGCGTTCCCGACCCGCGCGCTCACGCGCCGGTGCGCAACGTTTCGGTCGTTTCCGTAGTGCCGGGCCCCGACGGTACAAACGCTTACTTTAAAGATTATTTCCGGACCTATCGGCGTAATAGTCCGATAACGATAAAAGGACGCTGGGAACTCGGAGAAGGCGACGACAACTGCGCGCTGTGTCACAAGAGTGGAATTCTGCCGATCTTTCCGGTCAATGGCACAGTGAGTCGAGATGAGCTGGAGAAAGTGCGTGCGGTCAACGAACGTTTCCTCAGGTACAGCCGGCCGCGCTTTGACAAGTACCTCGATGCGAACAAGTTAGGTCCTGGTCTGGGCACTAACGGCGCGATCAATTTGGTTCCACCTGTCGAAAAGAAGATGGGAATTGGTGGAGTAAAGTGTGGCGCCTGTCATCAAACAAACGGACTGGGCGCGCTCAACTGGCCGATGGATCGAACGTTGATTAGCTCTTATGTGAAGGGCGGCGAGATGCCTTTGGGTTTCGAACTGACGCCGTTGGAACGGAACCGGTTATACAACAAAATTATTCAGGATTATTTTGCGATCGATGAGAGGAGGCCAGGCATTCTCAAGGCCTGGTTGTTGGGAAGGAGGCGATTACTCACTAATTGAGATTTGTGCACTATGATACACTGCGGACTTCTTCGCTCTTTCTCGGCAATTCGTCTCGCGTCCAACTTCTCGTGAAATCGCCTAATGTCCGAGACTTTCTCTTCAAGATAGTCTAGTCCCTCTCTAAGGATGTCTTCGACGATCTCGTTCAGCGCCATTCGCAACTCTTCTTCGTTGCGGAACTCCCACCAGAATTTCCGAAATGCCTTACGCGCTCTCTTGGGGTCGAACGGCCGGAACTCCGTCGGAGCTTCAAAGGTTCGCCCGAAGAGGCTCTCGCCGCGTATGATGTACGCGCCGTCTATCACCGCGATCAGATATCTGTTGGACAGCCACAGTCTGTCGTCCGGTTCGCGGCCTATCGACTCTGGTGTAATCTCGGTGGGTAGATCCGCATCGTCGTTCGTAAGCTCAGCCAGATCCTCCGGACCATATTCAACTCGACCAATAGAGATGTACTGCCTTTTACACCAGTAGTCTCTAACGAATGTGCAACCGACTTCCGCAGGCTGCAACGACGATGGTTCTTCATATCTAAAGCCGTGACAGGCCAACCTCGGCTCGACGATGTTTCTGATTAGCCTCGGATAGTCGATAGGCATTCAAACTTGCTCTCTATGCGGAAGCGCCGAAAGTGATGGAGTGCTAACTACTTCTTCCCCGACTTCATTTCCGCCAGCTTGGTCTTAAACTGCGGCAAGTCTTGATTAGTAGGATCTATCTTCGCCAGTTTATTAATCGCTTCTTCGGCGCCTTTCGCGTCTCCCTTGCTGAGCAGAACCGCGCACAGACCATCGATCACCGGAATATCGTCAGGCTTCTTAATCATGGCAGCCCGGTACCACTTTTCCGCGGCGTCAAAATGGCCGGCATCCATATTCGCGACGCCGAGCATACCCAGCACGTTGAAGTCGTTCGGCTTAAGCTTGTTGGCAATCAGCAGGTATTCGATCGCCTGATCGAATCGCTGGATTTGATATTCGAGCTTTGCGGCCGTGAGTTGGGCGTCGAAATCGTCAGGGTGTTCGCGGGCCTGCTTCATGGCCTCCTGAACCTGCGTGAACACTTGTTGCCCATCTCCGCTTTGATCGTTGCCGGCAACGGGTGGATGGTTCGGCGGGAGGTTCCCGCCTTGTTGGGCTGCTGACAGTGGGGCGGCCCGCATTGCGGCCTCGCGCGTCAGGATCGAGTTGGCGAGCATAAAGCCAATGATAAAGCCGATCAGGATCCCAATGATCGCGAAGAGCAGGTTGTCTTTGGACATAGTTATATTTGATAGTGGCTCGGGCGTCACGCCCGTGAACACGTGCAAGATGCACATGCCACAATACTATTCGACTGGTTTCAGTAACCCACGAATTTGCTCGCGCAGTTCTGGATTGTTTGTGTGACCGTGTGTGGTTATGGCGTGATTGACTGCAGCCTCCAGCACTTCTTCTTCACTGCCTTCGAGACGCAGGGTACAGCCGCTCTCGCTCGGATGGTCGCGGCAATCGATTGCTTTTCTTTCCGACATGATGAGACTCCTTTTGAATCGTCCGACAACTTCGGGAAGCTCTGAAACTTGCCATTGACCCGCGTTTCCCAAACCCGCTCCGCGGGCTTAGCAAAGTGTTGGCTAGCCTGTCCAGTCGCTTCGAATCGTTTGTTCGCCAGCCTATTTCGAACCTTTATCACCGGCTTGCTTGGCTTTGGCAATCTGGTCTGAGATTGTTCTTGACTCCTCCGAACCCGCCGGCAATTGATTCAGCAGTTTCTGCCAGTAGTCGATCGCTTTTTTGTAGTCTCCCGCCTGATAAGCCGCGCTGCCTGCGAGGTCCAGAGCTTTCTGATTCTTCGGATCAATCTGCAAAGCCCGGTTGATCGCTTCGGTTGGTTTGCCGGCCAGCCGCTGGCCGTTGGCTATCGCTGAAGCTTCCGCGTAATCCGCCCAGACGCTGGCGTCGTTAGCATTCAAGGCCGTGGCGTGCTCGTAGGCCGACGCCGCGTCCGCGAAGCGCTCCATCAAAGTGTAGCTGCGCGCGAGCATCAGCCATCCCTGGGCGTCGTTCGGATTTTGCTCGAGCCGTTTGGCCAGCTTCTCGACGTTCGCCGCGATCTGCTGATTGCTCATCGGGCCGCCCGGCTGTGTCGACGGCGACGCCATTTCAGCAGAGGCCAGCGAAGGTGAGAGGGCTTTTGGGTTGCCGATCAGAAAGTACAGGGCGATGACGCCGATTGGTATGGCCATCCCTACGCCGTACGCGAACTTTCGCCTGCCCTGAGGCGATAATGACGACTCAAGGCCTGGCGCCTTTATGTCTTCGAGCAGGCGACGTTCGAGCTCTTCCTTGTCCTGTTGATATTGCTCCTCGCCGACAAGGCCGTTCTTCAGATCAGCCTCCATCTCCTTGAACTGGTCCTGATAGATCAGCACGTTGGCGGCGCGCAAGTCGTCGGTTTCATCCTCTCGTGACTTTTCCAGCAGCGGCGGGAGTACAAACCACAACGCGAACAGGATGAACAGGCCAGCGATGATCCAAAAAGTTACCATTGTTATTTACACTTCGCTCCGCAGGATGTCCGCGGCGCGCTTTCGCTCATCCGCAGTGAGCGGCTGGTCCTGAATTAGTTCGCGACGATGTTTGAGGTAACGATAGAGCACCCCGGTGCCTCCGATCAAGAGAATGAACGGACCGAACCAGAGCAGGTAAGTGGTTGCCTTCACTGGCGGCTTGTACAGGACAAAGTCACCGTATCGCTGCGTAAGATACGCCAGGATTTCCTGATCGCTCTTGCCGGCTTTCATTTGTTCGCGAATCTGCATGCGTAAGTCTTCGGCCAGGTCCGCCCGCGAATCTGCCAGCGTCTCGTTCTGGCAAACCAGGCAACGCAACTGCTCCGTCAAAGCCTTCATGCGCTGCTCGATCTTCGGATCTTCGTTAGGCTGCGCTTCTTTCGCGGCCAGCACACCACCGAAACAGACCACAACCAAAATGATGAGCAGGAGGTGTTTCATTGATTCAACTGTTTTACCCGCGGCAGAATCTCCTTCTGCCAGGCCTCTTCGGTGATCGGCCCAATCTGCTTGTATCGAATGACGCCGTCGCGATCAATCAGAAAGGTTTCCGGTGCGCCATAGACTCCATAGTCGATCGACAGGCGCCCTTCGGGATCTGACGCTGTTATCGTATAAGGGTTGCCCTCATCTGCGAGAAGCTGCAGGGCGGTGGCTCGTTCATCTTTGTAATCCACTCCATAGATCGGAACGGCGTTGGTCTTTGAATACTGGATCAGCAGCGGATGTTCCTCGCGGCAGGCGACACACCATGTCCCCCAAAAATTCAGCAGCCAGACTTTGCCGCGCATCTCCTCGGCTGAGAAGGTCTTGTTAGGATCCTGTAACTGTTTTAGCTGGAACGCGGGCGCGGGTTTATTGATCAGCGGCGAGGGAATCTCGTGGGGATCGTGGCGCAGACCCACCAACAGAAAAGCCACCAGGCCAATGAACAGAACCAATGGTAATAGCAGCAATCGATTCATGGTCTACTCAACGGCTGAAGTCGCAGCGGTGGTAACTACCTTGGATACTTGCTCAGGCTTGCCGGAGGGAGTTTCGCTGGCCCGCTTGCGCGACGCCAGTGCGTACCTTCGATCGGTAACGGCGAAGCCTCCGCCGATGGCCATCAGCAAAGCGCCGCCCCAGATCCAGTTCACCAGCGGCTTGTGATAAACGCGCACGGTCCAGCCGCCGCCGGGGACTTCGTCGCCGAGTGATAGATACAAATCGCGCCAGATGCTGCGATCGATCGCCGTTTCGGAGGTAGCGTTTCCGGAAACTGTAAAGGAGCGCTTCTCTGGGTGCATGACCGCTACCGCGTCCCCATTCTTTGTGACTTCCATATCTGCGCGCACGGCTCGAAAGTTCGGTCCCTGATATTGAGCCAGATTGTTCAGACGGAATTGATAACCACCGACGCTCACGGTGTCGCCGATGTTCATCTTGACGTCCTTCTCGGTCTGATAACTCGTGACCACGGTCACGCCGGCGATGAAGACGGCCACGCCAATGTGGGCCAGGTGCATGCCGTAATAGCTGCGCGGCGGCGCCTTCAGTCTGCTGAGCAGGCTCGACTCGCCGGATTGGCTGCGTACTCTACTCAAAATATTTTGTAGAGAGGTGGCTACGATCCAACAGCTCAATAGTAGCCCGAGGCTGGCGCGCCACTTCCATCCGCCAATCACAAATGGCAAAAGGACTGCGGTTACCAGACTCAGTACGAAAGCCAATCGCAGTCGTACCGCGAGTTCGGGGATTTTTGCGTGCTTCCATCGAGCAATTGGTCCAACGCCAATCAGAAACGCCGCGGGCGCCATCAAAGGAACAAAAACGCTATTGAAATACGGCGGACCCACGGAAAGTTTTCCGAGGTTTAGCGCGTCGACAAACAGCGGGTACAACGTGCCGAGCAAAACCGATCCAGCAGCGACTATCAGCAGCACGTTGTTGGTGAGCAGGAGCGATTCGCGAGAAAGGACTTCGAACTTGGAACCGAGGCCAACCTGCTTGGCCCGCCAGGCATACAACGCCAGCGACCCTCCGATGACCAACGTCAGGAAAGCCAGAATGAAAATGCCGCGCTTCGGATCGGTGGCGAACGCATGCACCGAGGTGAGCACGCCTGACCGCACCAGAAAAGTTCCGAGCAAACTCAAAGAAAACGCCGCGATCGCCAACAGCACCGTCCAGCTCTTGAAGCCGCCACGCTTCTCAGTTACCGCGAGCGAATGAATCAGCGCCGTTCCCACCAGCCAGGGCATGAACGAAGCGTTTTCGACCGGATCCCAAAACCACCAACCGCCCCAACCGAGTTCGTAGTACGCCCAGAAACTTCCCAAAGCGATGCCACAGGTTAGAAACATCCACGCAACGGTGGTCCAGGGCCGCGACCAGCGGGCCCAGGTCGCGTCCAGCCGTCCGCCAATCAGCGCTGAAATCGCGAAGGCGAAAGCCACGCACATGCCTACATAGCCCATGTAAAGCATTGGCGGGTGCGCGACCATCGCCGGATCCTGGAGCAGCGGATTTAGATCGCGGCCGTCAGGAGGAACGGGAAGCAGGCGCTGAAACGGATTCGAAGTCAACAACATGAACAGCAAAAAGCCGGTGCTGATCACCGCCATCACTGCCAGCACGCGCGCGACCATTTCTTTCGGCAGATGATTGCTGAACAGAGTGACGGCTACCATCCAGATGGTAAGCATGAACGTCCAAAGGAGCAGCGAACCTTCGTGCGAACCCCAGGTGGCGGCCAGTCGATAATGAAGCGGCAGCTGCGAATTGGAATTAGTAGCCACATTCAGCACCGAAAAATCATTGTTGATGAATGAGTAGGCCAGACAACAGAAGGCGACCGCTACAAAGATAAATTGCGCCTGGGCGGTGGGCCTGGCCAGGGCGATCAGTTGCGGAACGCCGCGGGCCGCGCCAATCAATGGCAGTGTGGCCTGCGTCACGGCCAGCATGAGCGCCAGGATTAATGCGATTTGTCCGATCTCAGGAATCATAATTGGAGCGCAGGCATCTTTGCCTGCGGAACGTTCCTGCCTGCTCCTATTTCGACAGTGTTCTTCCGGCTTCGTTCGCCGAGTTCTTAATCTTTTCCATGTCCTTTGCCTGGTCAAGAGCTCGCGCAGCTTCAGGCGGCATGTAGTTCTCGTCATGCTTGGCCATTATCTGATCGGCGTAAAAAACTCCGTCCGGACCCACCTTGCCCTGGGCCACGCAACCACGGCCTTCTTTAAAGAGGTCGGGCAGAATTCCTTTGTAGACCACCGGTAGTGTGTTGGCGGTATCGGTGACGCTAAAGCGAATGGTCAGCCCGTCGGTATCACGTTTCAGGCTACCCGCTTCGACCAAGCCGCCAATGCGGAAGGTGCGCCCGGCTGGCGCTTCTTTGGCAGCAACCTGCGTAGGGCTGAAAAAGAAAACGAGATTATTCCGAAAGGCGCCCAACGCCAGCCAAGTGGCTAAACCAAGCGCGGCCAGGCAGACAATTATAAAGACAATTCTCTTGTGACGCTTCTTCATTGAATCTCCTGGAATGAATTCTCCAGTTGCGAGCTACGTTCGCCAAACTCCCGAGGACTTTCTCTGTGGGCCAGATCTCTTTTGCGTTTCAGCAGCATCAGCACCTCGCCGCCGAGCAAAATGAAGGTCACACCGTAAGATCCCCAGACGTAGAGCCCGTACCCGCCCATCCAAAAGAATTTTGACCAGTTCATAAGTTTTACAGGTTCAGAGTTCAAGCTTCAGCGTGTCATATAAACGCAACCTAAAGGTTGAACTCTTAACTACTAGGCTATGGCTTCGGCCAGCCACGGCGATTCACGTTCTCTTTCTCTAATAATGTAACGCACGCGCACCAGGACTACAGTGATTGAGTACATCCAGCACGCCGCCAGGAGAATTAACATCGCTGCCAGCATGCTCGGCGCCATCTTAAAACTCCTGGCGGTGAGGGTTGCGCCCTGATGCAGGCTGTTCCACCACTGCACCGAAAAATAAATGATCGGAACATTGATCACGCCAACCAAAGCCAAAACTGCTCCGGCGCGATCCGCACGTCGCGGATCGTCAATTGATGCTTGCAGCGAGATGAATCCAATGTACAGAAACATCAGGATCAGTGTTGAAGTGAGACGCGCGTCCCAAACCCACCAGACACCCCAGGCCGGTCGGCCCCAGAGCGAGCCCGTGACGAGCGAGATAAAGGTGAAAATTGCGCCGGTCGTGGAAATTGCAGTCGCCATCATCGATGCCAGGCGCGCGTTGAAGGCCCAGCCAACGCCGGCGTAGATGGCCATCAAGACATACAGGAACATTCCCATCCAGGCTGCGGGTACGTGAATAAAAATTATTCGGTAGGCCTCGCCCTGCTGAAAATCAGTTGGTGCGACAAAAAACCCAACGTACAGGCCGGCAATGAAAAGCAGCGCCGTCAGAACGGCGAACCAGGGGATCATTTTGCCTGCGAGCGGGTAGAAATTCGCAGGGGCTGCGTACTTATACCAATTGATTTTTCGGTTAGACATTTAATTTGATGTCCGACGAACTATGTCTTGTCTCACTCTCCCAAAGGGAGGGGAAGAAATCTCGCACGTTTCAATCAACTCAATCAGACCTTCCTCATCGACAAACTAGAGTTCGTCCTACAACTCTTATTCCACAGATATTCTTAAGGCTGCACTGGTTGCCCATGGTGCGAACACCAGCGTCAGCACCAGTGTCGCGCCGAGTAATAGCAAATACGGTCGCGGACTCGTACCGCCAACGCTGGCCTGGACCGCGCCAGTTCCGAAGATCAGGACCGGGATGTAAAGAGGCAAAACGAGCAAAGCAACTAAAACATTCGCCGCGCGCAACCCCAGAGTGAGCGCCGCGCCGATAGATCCGATCAAACTCAGGACCGGCGTACCCAACAAGAGAGAGACAACCACTATTGCCAGACTATTCTGCGACAAACCGAACTGAAGTCCAAGGACCGGCGCGATTATTACCAGAGGGACTTCAGAAACCAGCCACTGCGCCGATATTTTCCCCAGGACAATCAGATAGGTCGACTGTGGAGTCAATAGTAGTTGTTCGAGTGTTCCATCCTGATAATCGTTGCCAAAAATCCGGCCCAGCGAGAGCATTGAAGCCAGCAGCGCGGCTACCCAAACGACGCCGGGCGCAATTGTCCTGAGGATTTCTCGCTCCGGCCCGATTCCCAGAGGGAACAGGCTAACCACTATCACAAAAAAGAAGACTGTAGCGAGGACATCGGCACGTCGACGCCAGGCGAGAATCAAATCTCGCCAGACGAGCCAGCCAAACATCGAGTGAAGGGAATATGCGGTCACGGGGAAAGTTCGATTCGCTGGATCCGTTCCGCGGACAAATCGAGTTCCTGGTGCGTGGCGATGATTGCCAGGCCGCCATTTTTCAAGTACTCACCAATAAACCGGCGCGAAAGTCTTATCGCCGTGTCGTCGAGCGACGTCAAAACCTCGTCGAGAATCCAAACCGCGGCTTTCGACCTCAGCAGCCGGGCCAGCGCCACCCGACGTTTTTGTCCGGCCGACAGCGAACGGGCTGGCAAATTCTGTTGGCGACTTAATCCAACTTGCTCCAGAACAGTTTGCGCATCGGCTTTACTCAGGACGTTGCCGGCGACGCCGCACGCAATGCGCAGATTCTCGATCGCGCTGAGCTCGTCCTTCACTCCGTTCTGATGCGCCAGATACGAGATTGCTCCCGAATATTCTTCGCCCAGTGAGCGAATATTCTTGCCGTTCCAGCGAACTTCACCTTCAGCCGGCGCGGCCAATCCGCAGAGAATGCGGAGTAAGCTGGTTTTACCGCTGCCATTCGCGCCGCGCAGTTCGATCAATTCGCCGGGCTTGACAGAAAAGTTCAGTCCCTTGAATAGCCGGCGATCGCCACGAGAGCATCCCAGGTTCACAGCTTCTAACATCGATTGTACTCGTCGGTTGAAGTCTTTGCGGAAATGCGACGCAGAAGAGTAACGTAAACGAGCCGGCATCATAGCCGAGATACCGCGAGCTTGTCATGGTAGTGGGACAACGAATCCGCGAACTGCGTTCGGCGAGTTGGTCGCCGAACTCGGCGCAATCAGTCCGGAGTTGGTGAGTACCATGCATACTTTGCTCCGGTCCAAAAGAGTAATCCCGATTTACCGCCAACTATTTCACTGATTGCGTCGCCTTTGAGCGGCGGGAGTTTCTGCTTGTCTTTTTTGTCTCGCAGGTTCTTCACTGATTCCACGAGGAGATTAGATCCGGTCGCGTTCTTGAGCAGGAACGTTTGCTTCGCGTCGGGATTACGCCATCCCTGTGGGCCGACGCCATGAATAATCGCCAGCAACATGTCTCCTCTTCCTGCCCGAACTGGTTTGTGGATAGGCATTTTAGCCGCGCCGATTCCCTGGACGGGAATGTTCCTTGGGTCTTCGAGGATCCAGTTCGCCAGCTCATTATTGATAGTTTCGAGCGAGCCTTCAGTCGCTTTTACCGCGACCGCCAGATCTTCCGAGCCGTCTCCATTGAAGTCGCCGATAGCGAAGTTCGGATTACGAGACGTGTCTGGAGTTGCCGCATTTTCGAAGACTCGGGCGACAGTGTCGCGGATCTCAGTTGGGTTGGGCGGCGCCGACGGTTTGCTTGCGGGAGTGGGGCTGGGCGTAGGCGAGGCCAACGTGAGCACGCGGGCAGCCGGCTCTATCGTAGATTCAACCCGCGGCGCGGGTTCCACGCTTTTGACTGCTTCGTTCCGTTTGGCACAGCCCGGTAATAAAAATGTGGTCGCCAGCAAGACCAAGCTGAAGCCAAAGGCATTTGTTCGCCTGCATAACACCGGAAGAGTCCTCCTTGCCTGACTGCTGAACAAAACTTTTTGTGGGAAAAATCTATGAGGAAGGTCAGTGAGGCTGAACCTCAAATTGAGTCCAGCCTCACTGACCATTTTGTGGTTTGGAACCACCGCCAATCATATCGAATTAAGAAACGTGATTAGCTGGTTCTTTTGCGTCGTGCTCAGCCCGCGATAGCTGTTGATAACGCCGGTGGCCTCTCCTGCGTGGCGGAGGATGGCGTCGTTGCGCGTATAGTTCTCAAGGTCGTGCATTAACTCGTTGCGAGTGCGTACTCCCCAAAGCGGGGCCGTACGTACTTTGTTCATGGTTGATTGGTCAAGAGTGTTGGTGCCGGCGATGTTAGTTTGGACAATTCCATCACCAGTCCCAACATTGTGAAGCAGGAAATCGCTGTACGGGTGAATTATCTTGTTGCCAAGAGCTGCCGGAACCGTAAACGCCCCGCCGTTTATCAGCGTGCCCGCGGGAGCGGTAGTAATGCTTGGGATGTGACAGATGTCGCATCCAACCGAATGAAACAATTGGCCGCCGACTATGGCGTCGTTAGTCGCCGCTAGCCGGGCATCCCGCGGTGGAGCTTTGCTGGCTCGCATAAACTGAGCAAAGGCATCAATGTCATTGGCCGGATCTTCGCCACAGCGCACGCTGGGGTTGTTATTGCAGGGCGTCGTGTCGGACACATCGTCACACAGGGTAGTTACTTCGGTTAGGTTGAGCCGGTTGGTAATGCCTTGTTCATTGAGATACGCGCCGCTGGCAAACGTCAACAGGCTGGCATCCTGATCTTTCCATCCAAAACGGCCAACGCGAAATTGGCCCGGCGCCTCGGCAACCGGTACGGTGATAACCTGGCCCTTCATACCGGCGGGCTGACTGTTGGGGATGTTCTGCAGCGTGGTGTTGGAGATGGCTTCAACAAAACCAAGCCCCAGCACATTGGTGGCCGCACGGCGGGTGCGAATGTCATCGGCGCTCGA
>ORMF010705872.1_pt1 | contig 44723 bp, 52 predicted proteins | sample 1779871 | NCBI WGS metagenome assembly ORMF01 (sample SAMEA104232316, study PRJEB22302) | groundwater metagenome | biome: forest; feature: aquifer; material: groundwater | place: USA | collected 2011-08-07 | depth 5.4 m
ACCTGCTCAAGATGACCCGGCGCCTCCGCCGGTCACTACCGAGTCCGCAACAACAACTGCAACCACGACCGAAACTGCAACCGAAGTAGCGACCTCTACCGCAACCACGACATCTACTACGCTCTACGAACAGCTTGACGCATCCACTCTTGGCGAAACAAACGATGTACAGGGCACGCAGGCTAATCCTACGCAAAAACTCGGCACGGGGTTAAGCGGTTTGGCCGGTTCAGTCGCGTACCGCTTGCACGGCAATGACCTTGCTTCCACCACTGCGGGCATATCGGCCGGTTTTGGCGATGTATTGTTATATTCCTGCTTCTCCGGCTCATACATCGCTTGTGGTAATCCTAAGGCCAGCTCCGACTTTCATCCGCAGATACTTTCCCAGTCCGGAGACGACGCCACGATACTCGTCGACATGACCGGCTCCGCGTACTCTTTTGACCCTGCGCAGTATTACTACCTGATGTGGGTCACTGCCGGCGACATGGCGATATACGGCTCCGCTGGCGACGCCTACGCAAACGGAGTCGCGCAGTGGTTTGACGGAGCGTTTGCGCCGGACACAAACATATCCGACGTGGCGTTCCGTATCTGCAATACTGCACAGTGCGTGCTACCATAAATGCGTTATAACACCCAGTGTTAAGATTGTTTAAATACAAAAAAAGTGTATAGTTTTCATGTTCGTACATTCCCTTCTGGAATTGGAAAGGAGTTTCTGAAGACACATATTCCGCGGTAGCTCAATGGTAGAGCAGCTCCCTGTTAAGGAGTTGGTTCCAGGTTCGAGTCCTGGCCGCGGAGCTTGACATCTTGTAATTTTATTGTATGACTGATGAACTCACAACAAAAATAGCTTTGTTTAAAGGGAAGCAAATTAGAAAGACGTTGCACAACGGCGAGTGGTGGTTTGTCATTAACGACATCATTGTAGCTTTGACCGATTCTAGCGACCCGCCCCAGTATTTCAAGCGTCTCAAGGAGAGGGATGAGGAGTTGGCAAAATTGGCGGACAAAGGGGGGGTACAGTTTGTACCACCCCTTATGTTGGACGTTAAAACTCCGGGCGGGGTACAAAAAGCCTATTGTTGGCACACAGAGGGCATTTTCCGTCTTATTCAGTCGATACCGTCCCCTAAGGCCGAGCCGTTCAAGCGTTGGCTGGCAAAGGTCGGCTACGAGCGCGTGCAGGAGATAGAAAATCCGGAGCTGGCCACCAAACGGACCCGTATGCTCTACAAGCTCAAGGGCTATAGCGAGGACTGGGATGAATATTTGTGCAGGATGGGTTATCCACACGCCATATCTTGATTATTGTACAAATAGTCGGGTATAGTAGTTTTAGTGAAAAAGGCAATAACGGGGCGTCAAAATCAGCTTCTTGAGGTTATATACGACTTTTCTGCAAGTAGCGGCTATCCGCCGACCTTTGAAGAAATGCGGGAGAATCTTGGCGTTGCCTCCAATCAGTCTATCGTTGATCTGCTTGAAAAGCTCCGCAGGGGCGGCTTTATCAAGAAAGACAGCGGGGCTCGTAGCCTTGCCATTCTCCAACTTGGGTATTTAGCAATCGGTCGCCCTGCGCTTGCACCAGTACTCGGTACGACTACCGCAGGCCTTCCGGCTGAATCTATAGAAATTGCAGGAGAGTGGCGTTCTATATCATCGGATGTCGCAAGGTTTGCTGAAAACGTATTTATGCTCAAGATATCAGGCGACTCAATGATCAACGCGGGCATCGACGACGGCGATGCCGTGCTTGTACAGACAATGAAAGAATTTATATCAGGTGACATCGTCTTTGCGGAAATTGGCGAGGAGGGTACAGTCAAGCGGTTCATGTCGGACGACAAGCCTCCGTATGTGTATCTCAAGCCGGAGAACCCAAACTACAAGAACATTCTTTTTACCGACGATGTGCGCCTCAAAGGCAAAGTCATATCTGTGCTTAAAAAGAGCCAGTGGGTGCCCGCAAAGTAGTTATATAATGGAATAATTATGTCAAGAAACGAGAAAATTACAGAAAATATTGTACGCAAGAAACTAGAAAAGCTCGGGATTACTCAAGAGCAGGGTTTTATTGTTGACGAACAAATTAGTCTTATCGGGAAGGTTGGCAAACTACTTCAGGGGGCCAGCAAAAAAATAGGAGGAAGTGGGCGTGGTAGGCCAGAGTTTATAATTCAAAAAAATGGCGTTACCGATTTTATCTTGATATTTGAATGCAAGCCAGATCCACGACACCATGAATCAGCATCGCAGCAGGAATATGCGGCGTATGCCGTTGACGGAGTCTTGCTGTACGCTTCTCATTTAGCGAAAGAATATAACGTCATTGCGGTTGCTGTAAGCGGACAGAATGAGCAAGAGCTCAAAATAAGCTCCTATCTGTGGCCGAGGGGAGCTCTATCAGCTGTTGTGCTCCGCGACACGAAAAAAGTTTCGGTCGAAGCAATCATTTCATGGGAGGACCTTTTACGTTTTGCCACTTATGATGAAAATCTTGCAAATGCTAGAAAAAAAGACTTAAACAGATTTTCGCGCGACCTTCATAATTACCTCCGCGATTATGCGAAAATTACTGTGGCGCAAATGCCCTTGCTTGTCAGCGGGATTCTTATTGCTCTTATGGAAAAGGGATTTAAAGTTGCTTTTCCGAAATATATCGGGTCAGAACTGGCCCAAAAGACATTTCAAGCAATTAAAGATCAGATTAACAAGACAACACTTGGGGTAAATCAAGATGAGAAAAAACGAGCGATTATAAACGCCTTCAGTTTTATTGAATATCATCCCGAATTGCAGAAAATCGACAAAAAGAAAAATGAATCGCCGCTAGAACATATTGTCCGTGAAATAGATTCTGAAATGAGACCTTTTACGCAAGATCGTTTTGATTTTGATGTAATCGGTAATTTTTACGGAGAGTTCGTTCGTTACACTGGCGGAGACGCGCAGGGCCTTGGTATTGTCTTGACACCGAAACATATAACAGAGCTGTTTGTTGATTTGGCAAAATTAGATAAAAACGACAAGGTTCTGGATACCTGTTGCGGTACTGGCGGATTTCTAATTTCTGCGATGAAAAAAATGACAGAGGGAGTAAACGAGGGAGAAAGAAAGAAAATCTTGGAGAAATCCCTCATTGGTATCGAACAAGAACCATCAATGTTTGCTCTCGCGGTCTCAAACATGATTTTGTGGGGCGATGGCAAAACTAATCTTTATCAAGGGTCTTGTTTTGACGACGAGATTTTCAAGCAAGTAAAAAATCAAGCTAGCGTCGGTTTTATCAATCCGCCGTACTCACAGAAAGGGAAAAATCTTCATGAGTGGGATTTTGTTATTCAGTTACTAAATGCTTTACAAAAAAATGCGACGGGAATTGTAATTGTGCCGATGTCGCTTGCTATTGCAACGTACCCTTTGCGAGAACGGCTTCTGAAAGAGCATCGGTTGGAAGCAGTGATGAGCATGCCTAATGACTTGTTTTATCCGGTCGGGGTCGTCGCTTGTATTATGGTTTTTACCGCCCATGTTCCGCACGAGAGCGACCCGCACCACGAAAGCTGGTTTGGATATTGGAAAGACGATGGATTTAGAAAAGATAAAATGCAAGGAAGAATTGCAACAGACAAGTGGCCTAAAATTAAAGAAAAGTGGCTTACTGATTTTACCAATAGAAAAGTTGCGCCTGGAGTTAGTGTAAGAAAAAGAGTTGGTATCAGTGATGAGTGGTGTGCTGAAGCATATCTTGAGACGGATTATTCTGATATAACCGAAGAAGAATTTGAGACAGAATTAAAAAAATACTGGATGTTCAAAATTTTGAATAAGTCAATATGAATCTTATAAAAATTTCAGATTTGTTTGAGGTTAAGTATGGTGTAAATCTCGAACTTATAAACTCAAACGAAGTCCCTCAAAGATCGGAGGGTGCAGTTTGTTTTGTTTCACGAACAGAAAATAATAATGGGGTTTCCGCTTTTGTTGAGAAAATCGACGACATTAAACCTATCTCAGCTGAGACATTGACTGTTGCCGGTGGCGGGTCGGTTTTGGCTACCTTTCTGCAGCCTTATGAATATTATAGTGGTCGAGATTTGTTTTATCTTACACCGAAAAGAAAAATGTCAGAACGAGAAATGATATATTACTCAATTTGTATAAAAAGAAACAGATACCGTTACAGTTACAATAGACAAGCCAATAAGACACTCAGGGATTTATTTATTCCAGCAAAAGTGCCTGATAAATTTTTCAAATTAGAAATTGATGAATTGAATACAAAATCAGTGTCAAATGAAAAGCATTCCATTTCTGACAAAAAATGGGAATGGTTTAATCTGGGTGACTTATTTATATTTGAAAAAGGAGAAAGATTAACTAAATTAGACAGAACAGAGGGCAATACCTCGCTTATCACTGCTGGTGAAAATAATAATGGTGTATCAGAGTATATTTCTCTTGAAAATTTTAAAGACAAAAAGAAACTATTTGAGAATAAAATAACTGTAGATATGTTTTTTAATGTTTTCTATCATGACTATAAGTATTTTAGCGACGACAATATACACACTCTAATTCCGATTAACTTTGAATCAAATAAATACAATTCTTTATTTTTGGTAACTGTATTAAGTAAATTAAAATATAAATACGCCTATGGTAGACAGGTGAGACTCATGAGATTGCCTCTTGAAAAAATCAAACTCCCAGTTGACAAGGATGGTTACCCTGACTGGCAATTTATGGAAGATTATATAAAGTCTTTACCATATTCAGCAAGCATATAATAATTTCTATTTTTCCGGAAAGGAAACGAGATAAAATCGCCGAACTTGTGCGGGAGTCGCATGCGGCGCGGAAGAAGGCGAAAGAGCTTTTGGAAGAGGCGAAACGCAAGGTCGAGGAATTAATAGAATCTTAAAATTCTGCTACAATAAGCGAGGAGTGCTGTACAATACGCTTAATGTTCCGGGATTTTTGGCGGAGCGCTTTTGCGGTCGCGGCTGTTGCTTTTGTTTTTAATTTTGCGTGGGAGTGGTTGCATATTCCTCTGTATGTAAATTATGTGGATATGGGTGGCAGGCTACCACTTGCGCTATATGCAACGCTTGGCGACGTATTTTATACACTGCTCGCTGTTACCGGCATCGCGCTCTATAAGCGCGATGCCGGTTGGATGCGCCGCGCGCGCGGCGCAGACTACGCCGCGCTTGCCGCACTCGGGCTTAGTATCGCCGTGCTTGTCGAGTATAAAGCGATGCTTCTGCATCTGTGGGAGTACGCGCCCGCGATGCCGACGCTCTTTGGTTTTGGCATCAGCCCGCTTGTGCAGATGGCGGTGCTTCTGCCGCTGTCAGTATATTTGACGCGGATTTGGTATAGTAAAGTTCATGCTCGATTACAACATTAAGGGAACCGGTTTGGATATCAGCGACGAGCTGCGCGGCTATGCCGAAAAGAAGCTCCAGCACGCGGACAAATTTTTAGGCAACGACTCTTCTGCTCACGCGGCTATAGAACTAGAACACAACAGCGCGCGTGACGGCGAGCATTACCGCGCGGAGTTTACGATCTCGGCATCCGGCGCGGTATACCGCGCGGAGCGCTGGGGCGAGAGTATGCACGCGGCGATTGACCTTGCGGTGGGAGAGTTGATAAACGAACTCGGCCGTAACAAAAAAAAGCGTCTGCACCTCGTGCGCCGCAGCGCGCAGAAGGTCAAAGACTATCTGCGCGGTTGGCCGCGCAGATAATCCGCGTACGGCATTTCTTTCTTTCCTTCCGGAATTACTTTCATGATTTCCATTTTGCCGGCAATCCATTGCGCGTCGGTAACAATCACGCGCTTGCCTTTGGCGTTGATAAAATAAGCGCGCGGATTGTGGTCAAAAGCCCTTATTTTGAGAAAAGATTCGCGGGCTTGCCCTTCGAAGCCTTGCTTGCCCGTCGTAGCCTTGGCGAAGTCGGGGCGAAGTAGGGCATCCGCGTCAGTAAATTTTTTTGTATAAGTCGCTTGCGCGTCGTCCTGCGCTTCCGCCTTGAGTTCCCCTTTTAGTAATAACGGAAGCGCGTCCGCCAACAGATTAGCTCCTTCGGTAAAGAGCATCTCGCTCAGCAACAGCCCTTTTGGCGGCCATTCTTCCTCGGCTATCTCGATACTTGCCTGCGCGAGCACGGGCCCGGCGTCCATTTTTTCTCCCATCAGCATAACGGTTACGCCGGTGTGCCTCTCGTCGGCGAGTATAGCCGATACGTACGGCGAAGGGCCGCGGAACTTCGGCAAAAGCGACGGATGAATGTTGATACAGCCGTGCCTTGGTAAGGTGAGCACTTCTTTTTTGAGTATCGCGCCGTACGAAGCCACGACAAAAAAGTCCCAATCGGTGTTGTAGAGTTCTACCGGCAGTTCCTTGGTGTCCACAATGAGCGCGGGCACCAACCCGCGCCGCTCCAGTTGCGCAAGCGCAAACCGCGAGTCAGCCGATGTGCCAAAAAAAGCAAACAATGATTTAGATGCCATGTTTTTCCTTTAGTTTAACGCGCGCGCTCTGCATGTCCTCGTCTTCCTCAAGGTGGACCGCTTTGTCGGTATATAAAATTCCTTCCAAATGGTCGCACTCGTGTTGGAAGATGTGGCCTATCAGCGCCGAGCCGTGGTAGGTGATGGTCTTTCCGTTTTCGTCGAGCGCTTGTATCGACGCTTTTTCGTGGCGCACGACGGTGCCGTATTTACCGCGCACGGAGAGGCACCCCTCCGACATTTCTTTTTTCTTTTTAGAAAGTCTAGTTATTTCAGGATTGATGAACACGCGGTCCGGCGGAGGAGGGGGCGCTTTTTCTCCCTCTTTTATTTCGGGGGCAAACGCTTTTCCGGCAATGACAAAAATCCGCAGCAGCTCGCCGATTTGCGGCGCGGCGATAGCGACGCCGAAGTCCTCCGCGGCAAGAGCCTTTTTCATGCGCGTGATAACTTTGGCTATCTTTGCCGAACCGATGTCTTTTTTGGCAACGGCTTTTGCTGTGCCGCGCAGTACCGGGTCGCCTGCCTGTACGATTGGGTCTTTCATGTATGAGTAAATATGCAACAGAATTACTAAAAATTAAAGGCCAGACACTCCCCGGGGGAATGTCTGGCCCTCCGCGGTGCACCCTACTGGTCCAACTCTCTACGGGGGTTTTATACCTGATGAGAGCACAACCTTCGGAGCACACGCCTGCGCTGCTGTTTCTGGCGGTATATCGGGGGCGTTCCAGAACGTACAACAGCACGAAGACAAAAAACTACCTTCATCTATCTTACAGGCTTAATAAGTTTTGTCAATATGTTACAATCCACCGCATGGAGCATATCGGCAAGCACATGGAGAGCCTTTCGCCGCGCTCTAAAAAGGAGCGGGCGACCGAGCGCGGCGAGATGATGAAATACTTTATCGAGCGGCTCAACATCGGGCGCGTGCGCGACGGCTATCCGCCGCTTGGCTTGCCGCGCATGGGCCGCCTGCTCTTGGCCATACCAACCAAAGACCTCTACTATCTTAAGAGCGTGTGCGAGCAGTCAAAAGATTTTTCAAAAAAGTTTTGGTGGGAGATAAATCCAAAAAAACATGAAAAAAAGTAGATTTATGGTCGAAGGGCTCGGCGGCCGGCGCGCGCTGCGCGGAGCAATCGCGGTCAAGGGCGCCAAAAACGCCGCGCTCAAAGCGCTTGCGGCAAGCGTGCTGTTTGACGACTCTGTCACTCTGCAGAATCTCCCCGACATCGAGGACGTTAAGCGCATGCAAGAGCTCCTTGCCGGTGGGTTGCCGGTGCTCAAAAAAGATATAGCCGAGCGCCTGCGCGCCTCGATAGTGCTCACCGGTCCCGTGCTGGCGCGCTACGGCACGGTCACCTTCCCGTTCCCCGGAGGGTGCGTGCTCGGCGAGCGGCCCATTGATTTGTTTTTGGAAGGGTTTAAAAAACTCGGCGCGACCGTCGACGAAAACGGCGACCTGTTTGTTATGAAAGGAACACTGAAGGGCGCGCGCATTTTCTTTCCGTCGGTGTCGGTCACGGCGACCGAAACGCTCCTGCTCGCGGCAACTACTGCCAAAGGCGAGACCGTGCTACAAAACGCCGCCATGGAGCCCGAGATAGGCGCACTTATCCGCTATCTAAACAAGTGCGGCGCGCATATACAAGGAGCGGACACGCCGACGCTGACCATACAAGGTACCGGCGGAAAACTCCTGCACAGCGGCGGCATGCCGTATGTCACGCCGCCGGACAGGATAGAAACCGGCAGCTTTCTTATTTTGGCGGCGCTGTGCGGAGAGGAGGTAAAAATTACCGACTGCGAGCCGCGCCACGTAGATGCTCTGCTGGTGCTTTTGCGCCGCGCCGGTGTCAATATTGAAACAGGCGGGTCGCATATTTGTGTTAAACAAAACACTTCGATATATCGAAGTGTTTCAGTGCGCACGCACGAGTACCCGGGCTTTCCGACCGACCTGCAGGCGCCGATGGCGGTTTTTTTGAGCCAGTGCCAGGGCGAGGCAACGATACTCGAAACTATTTTTGACGGCCGTTTCCGCTACGCCGACGACCTTATACGCATGGGCGCGGATATCACGGTGATGAACCCGCATAAAATTTGGATAAAAGGCCCGAAAGCTCTCAGTCGCAAAGAGCTCGAGAGCCCCGACCTGCGCGGCGGGCTGGCCTACATCATCGCCGCGGCCGTAGCCGAAGGCGTCTCAACTATCGACAACGCCTACTTAATCGACAGAGGCTACGAGCATATAGAAGACCGCCTCCAACCCCTCGGCCTTAATATAAAGAGAGAACAGGTGTAAAAGTATTCAATAAAAGTAACGGTCGTGAGTATCTTTGAATATTTTTTAAAAAGAAAAAGCCGCGCGTCAGACGCGCGGCGGGTTCGGTTAGGAAATACTAAAACTGAACTTCCTTCTTTTAACGAGGTTCGTTCCCAAAATTATGGCCCAGAACGCCGGCGGTAAAAACAGAGAGAATATAATACCGCTGATGAGCCCGCTTTTGTCATCAGAATCTAGCTTATTCCAAGGGATTCCTCTTTTCAGCATTGTTTTTCTGATGAAGTAGATATTGGTGATTGTACCAGCGAGTAGCCACAAGACGATAACGGTTGTCAGATCCATAGCCAGCCTCCATTTGATGAACGACTGTCGTATAAATTACCGTTTTTTATAAAAATGTCAATGTGTGTTTGTTTTGCCCGCTAGGGCGGAGTATTATTGCCTTGTGATGGCTTTCTTTACTCCCAAGCTCGGCATTGACCTCGGTACGGCCAACACGCTCGTGTTCGTGCCCGGCAGGGGCGTTATTTTAAACGAGCCCTCCGTGGTCGCGATTTCAGAAATTGACAAGCGGATTTTGGCCGTCGGGTTTGACGCCAAAGACATGATAGGCCGCACGCCGGGCGAGATTATCGCGTACCGCCCCCTGCGCGACGGCGTCATCGCCGACTACCGCGTCACGCAGGCGATGCTCAAATATTTTATCCAAAAAGCTCTGGGCCGCTGGCAGCTGTTTAAACCCGACGTGATGATAAGCGTGCCTACCGGCGTTACCTCGACCGAGCGCCGCGCGGTTGTCGAGGCGGCAATCCGCGCCGGCGCCAAAAACGCGTACGTGGTCAAGGAGTCGGTGCTGGCGGCGATAGGCGCCGGCATTCCTATACAAGAGGCCAAGGGGCACATGGTGGTGGACATAGGCGGCGGCACCACCGACGTGGCGGTTATTTCGCTCGGCGGCATCGTCGCGTCGACCAGTATTAAATGCGCCGGAGACAAGCTCGACCACGCCATTACCGACTACATAAAAAAAACGTACAACTTGGCGATAGGGGAAAAGACCGCCGAAGACGTCAAAATAAATATAGGCTCCGCGGTGCCGGTGGAGGACGAGCTTATCATGAGCGTCAAAGGCCGCGACTTTATCACGGGGCTTCCGCGCTCCTGCGACTTGCGCACCAACGACATAGTCAAGGCGATGGGCAAAGAGCTGCGCGAGATAATCAAAGCTATCCGCGACGTGTTGCAGGAGACGCCGCCGGAGCTCGCGGCCGACATCATCGACTCCGGCATCACCATGACCGGCGGCAGCAGCCTCCTGCGCAACTTTGCCGAGCTGGTTTTTCGCCGCATCGGCGTCAAGGCGGCTGTCGCGGACGATGCGCTGTATTGCGTTGCCAAAGGCACCGGTATCGCGCTTAACCATCTGGACACGTACAAAAAGGCGATCATCGCGAAGCGATGAAATAAAGGTAGTTCGCGAAAAATATGAAGCATCATGCGTACTATATAGAAAACTCCGCGTCTGCTTTTGACGCGTACAAAGATTTAATTAAGCCTTTTTGGTCGGGTAAGTTTGAGCGGTTTGGCATAGACGACGCGCGTGCGCTGATCGCGCTTGCAAGTCTAAAAAATTTTAATGAAGCCGTGTTTTTTGTATGCACGGCGTCAATAACAAGCGATGCCCAACAGGCACTTCTCAAGCTGTTTGAGGAGCCGCAGGCGGGCACTACGTTTGTACTCTTGACGCCTCACGGGTCACTCCTGCCGACGCTCAAGTCGCGTATGTTGCTATATGAAAAGCGGCTGCCAGCAGAGATAAAAGTCCTCGGGTCGGCTTCGCCTCAACCAGACTATTTTTCCGGACCGGCAGCCGCTTTTCTGCGTGCCTCCGGCAAAGAACGGAGTGAGATGATTGCAAAGATGCTTAAAGAGGAAGAGGGCTTAAAGGAGCGCGTGCGCGACCTGGTCAACGCGCTCGAAGCAGAGTTAGCAAGGACTACCCTTGCTAAACAGGCGACGCGGGAAGGATTGGCGGACATAGCGATGGTGCGCGATTATTTAGGCGACAAAGCGCCGGCGCTCAAAATGATGCTCGAGCATCTGGCCCTCAGTCTCCCTGTCTTGAACTGATATGATATATCATATCAGTCAGAAGAAGTTTAAAGAAAGGAAAGCGCGGATTTTAAAACTCGATAGGGCTCTTAAGAAAATATTTCCGTCTGCCGGAATTGAGTTACACTTCAAAAATCCGTTGGAGCTTTTGGTCGCGGTGCAACTGTCCGCGCAGTGCACCGACAAAATGGTCAACAAAATTACGCAGAAGTTATTTAAGAAGTATAAAAAACTTGGTGATTATGTAAAAGCCGACCCGCGCGAGTTTGAGCAGGATATAAAATCCTCGGGCTTTTACCGCAACAAGACCAAAAACATCCTCGGCGCCGCAGTAATGATTAAAAAAGAGTTCGGCGGAAAGGTGCCGGACACCATGGCGGAGTTGTTGCGCCTGCCGGGCGTGGCGCGCAAGACGGCGAACGTGGTGCTTGCCGAGGCACACGGCGTGGTTGCCGGCATTACCGTCGACACGCATGTCATACGGTTTGTGCAGCGTTTTGACCTGTCGGATTATAAAAATCCGGTGAAGATAGAACAAGATTTGATGGTGCTCCTGCCCAAGCGCGAGTGGGGCAGTTTTACCCACCGCGTCATCCACTACGGCCGCTATCTCGCTCCCGCCCGCGCCTACGACACCACCAAAGACCCGCTGATAAAAATTTATCCGCCCGCCGCACAAAGATTCCGAGTTTGATATACTGGTATGATGTCATACGATTTTAAACCTTTCGAGAAGCGGATTAAGGAGATAGAGGAGCGTGCCGTCAAAGAGCTCTCCGGTATACGCACCGGCAGGGCGGCACCGGCTATTTTGGACGTTGTGTTGGTGGAGAGCTACGGCACCCGCGTGCCGATAGTGCAGATTGCCACGGTCAACGTCGAAGACGCCCGGACAATCCGTATTACGCCGTGGGATATGGGCAACGCAAAGGAAATCGAAAAGGCGATTACCGTTGCCAACCTCGGCCTTTCTGTCGGCGCGGACGAGAAGGGAATCCGCGTGTCCTTCCCTGAGCTGACTTCCGACCGCAGGAGCCAACTGTTAAGGCTTGCTAAAGAAAAGGTGGAGGAAATGCGCACCGAGTTGCGCGCGGCGCGCGACCATGTGTGGAACGATATCCAGAAACAGGAAAAAGATAAGCTTATGACCGAGGACGATAAGTTCCGCGCCAAAGACGAGATGCAAAAGCGCGTCGACGCCGCCAACAAAAACTTTGACGGGGCGCTCGAGCGCAAAGAAAAAGAAATTTCAAGTTAATGTCGCTCTTTATATTTATATTTATTTTGGTGGCGCTCATCTGGGTGCATGAGCTCGGGCACTTTGTCGCGGCCAAACTTTTTGGCATCCGAGTGGACGAGTTTGCTATCGGCTTTCCGCCGCGGCTTTTTAGGGTCAAGTACGGCGAGACGGAATATACTTTTAATTTGCTGTTGGTTGGCGGATATGTGCGCATACACGGTGAGGACCCGGGCACCGACGCGCTCGACAAGCGTAGCATGGCGGGCAAACCGCGGCTGGTGCAGGCCGCAGTATTGGTAGCCGGCGTTACGATGAATCTTATGGTCGGATGGCTTGCGCTCTCCGGAGGCTACATGGTGGGTATGGCTGCCGTTCCCGGCACGTCGGCGTTCGGCACCGTGCGCGATGCGCGCGCGACCGTTACGCAGGTCCTCCCGAAGTCTCCCGCCGAAAAGGTCGGGCTGATGACGGGAGATAAAATAGAGGCCCTGCAAACCGGCGCGCAAAAATTCGAGTCGCCGCTGACTGCGGAAAACATAACGCGTTTTATCGGCAAACATCAGGACGAATCGTTTGTGATTACCGTATCGCGCGGCGGTGTTGAAAAAGTTTTTATCGCCAAGCCCGCAGACGGAATAGCCCTCGGCAAAAAAGCGCTCGGCATAAGCATGGCTGATGTCGGCATTTTGCAGTTGCCGCCGCACCTGGCGCTCCTGCAGGGCGCTATCTCAGGGAAGCAGGTGACCGTGTCGACCGCGCAAGGGCTCGGCGTCTTTTTTTCCCGGCTGGTGCGCGGCGTAGCCGACTGGGGCTCTGTCGCCGGTCCGGTGGGCATAGCCGGAGCGGGAGCGAGCGCCGTGCAAGAGGGCTTTGCCGCCGCCGCTTTTATAACCGCGCTGATATCAATCAATCTCGCCATCATAAATCTGATTCCGATACCGGGGCTCGACGGCGGACGCCTGCTTATCATTATTATCGAGGGCATCCTGCGCCGCCCCGTGTCTCCAAAAATTGTTACCGCGCTGTCTCTGGCAGGCTTTGCGCTCCTTATTGCGCTGATGCTCGTGGTAACCTACCACGACATCGCCAAGCTGGTAGGGTAGATAAAATTTTGTTTATAAATCCAGCGATAGCGTTTTTTATAAACACTTTAGATTAAAAAAAGTAGTGTAGCATATAATCGGACGACCGTCAGTTTATACTATACATACACAATATACAAAACGATATACAAAAAACCGCCGCCCGGGTGAGGGGCGACGGAGAATGCGCGTCAGCGGAACTTTTCTTCGCGACCGACGATTACCACGGCGCCTTGTAGCGGCGCAGGTGTCAGAAGTACGGTCGCGGTCGGAGCCCAGCTAGTAACGCCAGGGATCGCATCCATGACCGTAAGCCGGTGCGTTGCCGGTTTTGTCATCGGCCGCAGGTCGACATAGAGGAACGTCCGTCCGTCGGCGTACTCCTTGCAGAACACTTGCACCGAAGCGGTAATGACTTTACCGCAGTGCTGTGTTGGGTTGTCGTCGTGGACGAATAAGTTCACGACGCCGCCCTTCACGAACCGGGCGAACTGGATGAACCGGATGTCCTCGAACGCGCCTTCTCGGCAGACGCCGGGTATCTTGATTTCGATAATCCCGCCGCTCCACAGCAGCTCGCGCTTGAGAACGGCAACCGGCTGTTGGGTCTCAATCTTCGAGTAGTCTTGCGTCAGATCGGACGCAATTTGAATTGCTTCCGGCGAAGAAGCAGAAAGTCCTGCTTTGCGCAGGGCAGTTTGCAAGGTAGCCATTGGGTAACCTCCGTTGGATTGGAACAGGGAAACTACTATGCAGGATATCATAGTTAAGTATAAAAGTCAAGTATATGGTTATTACCGTGTTTTGCCTTTACAATAGCTTTCATGCGGCAATCACAACTATTTACAAAAACACGGCGGGAGGCGCCGTCCGACGAGGTTTCCAAGAACGCGCAGCTGCTTATCCGCGCGGGTTTTATCAACAAAGAGATGGCGGGTGTGTACGACTTTTTGCCGCTCGGGTTGCGTGTCCTCAATAACATAATCCGCATCATCCGCGAGGAGATGAACCAGATCGGCGGACAGGAACTGTTTTTGACCACTCTACAGGAGCCGGCACTGTGGCAGAAGACTGGCCGCTGGAGCGACGAAACAATCGACGTGTGGTTTAAAACCAAACTGAAATCCGGAAGCGACATGGGCCTGGCCACTACGCACGAAGAGCCGCTCACGCAGTTGATGAGGGGACACATATCGTCGTACAAAGACCTGCCCAAGTATGCATATCAGTTCCAGACAAAATTCCGCAACGAACTGCGCGCCAAGTCCGGCATTTTGCGCAGTCGCGAGTTTATCATGAAGGACTTGTACTCCTTTTCCCGCAACGAGGAAGAGTTCCGGAAATTTTATGAGGAGTGCGCCGCCGCGTATCTGAAAATTTTTGACCGCGCGGGCATAGGGAGCAAGACATACCGCACGTTTGCCAGCGGCGGCTCCTTTAGCAAGTTCAGCGATGAGTTTCAGACCGTGTGCGCCGCCGGCGAGGATACTATCTACATCAACGAGGGGCGCCGGCTGGCGGTTAACAAAGAGGTGTACAACGACGCAACGCTCAGCGAGCTCGGTCTGCGCAAGGAGGATATGCGCGAAGAAAAAGCGATAGAGGTCGGGAACATCTTCCCGCTTGGGACGCGTTTTTCGGAGCCGCTTGGGCTTTCCTATAAAAATGAGGCAGGAGAGAGTGTCCCGGTGGTTATGGGCAGCTACGGCATCGGTCCCGCGCGGTTGATGGGCACCGTGGTCGAGTCTTTTGCGGACGACAAGGGTTTGGTGTGGCCGGATGAAATTGCGCCTTTTGCCGTGCATGTGGTACAGCTTGGTGATGATGCCGAAGTGCAAAAAGAGGCGCAGGAGTTGTATCGTGAACTGACCGGAGCCGGTGTCGAGGTGTTGTGGGACGACCGCGACGCGCGCGCGGGGAAAAAGTTTGCGGACAGCGACCTTATCGGTATTCCGTTGCGCGTGATTGTCTCGCAAAAATCGCTTGCCGAAGGCAAGTTTGAATGCGTTCTGCGTCAAAGCGGCACCACAGCGCATCGGACTCTCTCCGAGCTCATAGCCTCTCTCACTTCCAATAGGGCTTCAGCAAATGATTAGGCGACTTAAAAATAAATTTCTGCCGCTGATATCCAACGATATCGGCGTGGATCTCGGGACAGCCAACACGCTGGTGTACTTGCGCGGCAAAGGCATTGTCGTGACGGAGCCGTCGGTGGTGGCGGTCAACCAAAAAACCGGCCAGGTGGTGGCGGTCGGCACCGCCGCGCGCGACATGCTCGGCCGCACGCCCGCGCACCTGGTGGCGGTAAAGCCGTTGGTGGATGGAGTTGTATCGGACTTTGAGGCGACCGAAGAAATGCTCGCGTATCTGATGAACCGCGCGCAAGTACTGCAAAAAAAGATGCTGGGGCCGCGTGTGGTAATAGGCGTGCCGAGCGGTATCACCAACGTCGAGATGCGCGCCGTCAAAGACGCGGCATCCAATGCCGGAGCGCGCGAGGTGCATATTATAGAGGAGCCGATAGCCGCCGCGCTCGGCATACGGCTTCCGATACGCGAGGCGGTCGGCTCCATGCTGGTCGACATCGGCGGCGGCAACACGGACATCGCGGTACTGTCTCTCGGCGGCATTGTCCGCTCCAAAAATCTGCGCATCGCCGGCGACAAACTCAATCAGGATATCGTCTCCTACGTCCGTTCGGAATTTAAAATTTTGATAGGGGAGAAGACTGCCGAAGCGGTCAAAATAGCAATCGGCTCGGTGCTGGAGGGCGCCGGCAACTCCGAGGCGGCGATACGCGGACGCGACCTCATTACCGGATTGCCGCGCGAGGTCGTGCTCACCGACTCCGATGTGCGCGAAGCTATCTCTCAATCAATCGACACGCTGGTCGAGTCTGTGCGCGAGGTGCTCGAAACGACGCCGCCGGAAATCCTCTCCGACATCATGCGCGGCGGGATAGTGCTGACTGGCGGTGGAGCTTTGCTCAAAGGTCTCGACTCTTTGCTCTCGGAGTGGCTCAACGTTCCGGTGACGGTCGCCGACGACCCGCTGACGGCTGTTGCGCGCGGCACGGGCGTTATTTTAGAAAATTTGGAACTGCACCGCGATATGCTTACCGAGCATGATGATGATATCGAGTAGAACATCGGCCGGCGCCGCGCGCTCCAAGCGCATAAGGCTCTTCGGCGTTATCGCGCTGGCGCTTGTGATAGGAGCCGCGGCGCTGTGGCGCGCGCCGCTTTCTGAATTTCTATGGAACTTGCTCGCGCCAGTTATGAGCGCGCGTTTCGGCGGCGGTACGGCGCTGACCGACCCGACTCTTATAGCCGCGACAAAATCGGACCGCGACGCGCTGTATCAGGAAAATATTGAATTGAAGGCGCGGCTCGGCCGCGACGCACGCGTAAAGCGGATATTGGGCGCGGTGCTTTTGCGCCCTCCGGCAACGCCGTATGACACGCTGGTCATCGATGTGGGGGAGGTCGACGGTATCGCCGCCGGCGACACGGTTTCTGCGGGCGGTACGACGGTCATAGGAACGGTGTCGCAGGTGTATGCGCACGCCGCGCGCGTCATGCTGTACTCCGCGCCGGGTCAAAAATATGACGCTCTTTTGCACGGCACGGTGCCGCTTGCGGTAGAGGGCCAGGGCGGCGGCTCACTGCGCGCGCAGGTCCCGGCCGGCACGACGGTGTCTTTAGGCGATGTCGCTGTTCTGCCGGGTATCGCCGGAGGACAGAGCGCTGTTGTGTCGCGTGTTGAGCACGCGGACGGCGAGTCATTTATTACGCTATACTTTTCATTACCGGTTAACGTTTCATCATTAAGGTTTGTAGAGGTGTGGAAACAAACAACCCATGTCACACAGTAGCCGACTACTATACGCAACGACTTTTATTCTCGCATCGGCCGGGTTCCTTTTGCCGTACTGGCCGCTGTCGGTTGCGGGAGTGGCAATAGCCGCGCTCTCCGGCAGGTGGATCTTTGCCGTTATTATCGGGCTTTTGCTCGACATCGCGTGGGGCGCGCCTACCGGCATCTACCACTACGTTTTCTTTCCGTTTACCATTTTGGCTCTCGCGTGCATGATCGCCCGCTACTGGGGCACCCGCTACTTTTTTGACCGCAACCGCCAGGAAAAGATTTAGCATTTGGCTGTTTATTGTGGATAACGGTGAACAGTATAAGTAATAAAAACTTGTACAATAACTGAACCCGTGTCTAAAAACCGTACAACTTTTAATTTTCATCGGAGCCGCCATCAGCTGGTATCGTCGCGGAGGCTCGGATCTATCGCGGGAAAGCAACTCACAGTAGCTGTTCTTAAGTTGTTGGTCGCAGGTACGATATTGCTTATTGATTTAGGAACTCGAGACTCCGGAGTTCGACGCCTGTTGCGAGAACTCTCTAAAGCAGATTCTTCAGCGGAGCGCATCAGAATAGTTCGCAAGTTGCGTGAGATGGTACGCACGGGCCTGTTGATTAGGACATCGAAAAGATATGTCGCTGGTAAAAAAGGTAAAGGGTTGCTCAGTGAGGAAGAAGTTTGGGCGCTTACTATACCGAAGCAAGGAAAATGGGACGGCAGATGGCGGATGGTTTTATACGATGTTCCGGTTAGAAAGCGACGGCAACGGAACGCGCTCCGGATGCGTCTGCAGGAAATGGGTCTGGTTATGTATCAAGCGTCCGTGTGGGTATATCCGTATCCGCTCGAGAAACCCGTCCACGCCATCGCGGAATTTTATGGCGTCTCGGATTGCGTACTTTTTGCAATCGCCGAGCGGCTGAATGGTGAAAAACATCTCCAGGCTCATTTTGACTTATAATTTTTGATTATAAAAAGTTGTACAAGATTTGGACACGGGTCTAAAAGATGTACAAGTTTTTGGAAAATAAAAATACCCCAGTAATGCAATAAAAAATCCGCCAGTGGGTGTGCTGGCGGATGTAACTTCAGGATTCAAGCGGCGGCGGTGCGGGCTCGGTTTGAACGGGCAGGGCGGTTGGAGAAGTGCTTTCCTCCGCACTGCGAGTCAGGAGCGCTCGCAGAGATTCTTGCAGAGAGTCGAGCCTGTCGAGGCGGTTGCCGATAAAGGCTTGTTCAATCCGCATTGGACTGGCTACTTTTTCGATTGTGTCAATCGCAACCTCGACATCAGAGCGGATTTTTCTGAGCTTATTCAACTCTACGACATGCTTAGATGCGACGACATTTTCTTCAACTATAATATCGACGCAAAGTACGACGCACTCGTCGCAGATAAAGGCGCCTAGGCCGGCGATGAGTTTTATGACTTCGTGCTGGGACTTGCCACAGAACGAGCAGTACAAGGTTAAATTACTTTGTCAAATTGAAGGTAGAACGGGTATACTCACTCCATGTGGCCTTTCAACAGGTTCAGGGTAAAAAGCAGAAGGAATAAAAAATTCCGCGAAATCGACCCGGATGAAATACTGCTGGACTCCGCCAACGCCGGGGAGTTTGACCTCGACCAGTTTGAGGGTCGTATCGAGCGACCGCTGTCCGGACGCTCCTTTATCGCCGCTGGCGTTGTGATAGGGCTTGTCGCGGTTATTCTTTTAGGCCGGTCGGTTGACCTGCAGATTATCAAAGGTACCGCCTATGCCAAACAGGCGCGGGAGAATCAGCTTGAGCGCAAAGTTATATTTGCGGACCGCGGCGTACTGGAGGACCGCACCGGCCGGGAGCTCGCGTGGAACGAGCGCGCGTCGGTGGAGGATGATTACTCGACGCGCGTGTACGCGGCGTACCGCGGGCTTGGGCACGCGATAGGGTACGTTAAAGCGCCCGCCAAAGATTCTTCCGGATTTTATTATCGCGATACCTATGTCGGCGTCGACGGCGCGGAAAAAGCTTTTGACGGTCTGCTTAAGGGCGAGAACGGGATTACGCTTACCGAGACGGACGCGCGCGGAAAAATTGTTTCAGAGGCAAAGGTGAGTCCGCCGGTTGTCGGAAGCAAGATAGTGCTGTCGATAGATGCATTGGTCAACCAGGGACTGTTTGATGCCATCGGCGACCGCGCCAGGGCGGCCGGCGCGGTCGGCGGCGCCGGCGTCATTATAGACATGCGCACGGGCGAGCTTTTGGCGATGACGAGCTACCCGGAATATTCGCCGGAGGCGGTGGTGAGCGGCAATTCGGCGGCAATCAAGTCGTATACCAGCGACAAGCATTTGCCGTTCCTCAACCGCGCCACCGACGGCCTTTATTCGCCGGGCTCCATCGTCAAGCCGCTGATGGCCGCCGCCGCGATAAACGAAGGGGTGATAGACGAATACAAACAGATACTTTCCACCGGTGCGCTCACGCTGCCGAACCCGTACGATCCGAAGCATCCGTCGATATTTAAAGATTGGCGCGTCAACGGGTGGGTCGACGCGCGCCACGCAATAGCCGTCTCGAGCGATGTTTATTTTTATGAAATCGGCGGCGGATTTCAAGATCAGCTGGGGCTCGGTATCGACCGCATAGACAAATATATGCGCATGTTCGGCATCGGCGCTGACGCCGGACTTGCCGGTTACTCCGAAGTCGCGGGCACGATACCTACCGTGCAATGGAAGGCGGATAACTTTAACGGCGACCCGTGGCGCATCGGCGACACGTACCACACGGTTATCGGCCAGTACGGCGTGCAGGTGACGCCTCTGCAGGCCGCCCGGATGATTGCGGCTATAGCCAACGGCGGCACTCTGCTCACGCCCTCCATCATCGCGAGCAGTACGCCCCGTAGCGCGACAACGGACATAAGCGCGCACGCGCTCCAGGTGGCGCGCGAAGGGATGCGTCTCGGCGTCACCGAGGGTATCGCCGGCGCGGTGAACTTTCCGTTTGTAAAAGTTGCCGCCAAGACTGGCACCGCGCAGGTCGGTCTGCGCAACGAAAGCCAGAACGCTTGGATGATAGGCTTTTGGCCGTACGATAATCCAAAGTACGCGTACGCGGTGGTGCTCGAAAAGATGCCCGCCGGCACGCAGATAGGCGGCTCCGGCATTATGAACAGTTTTTTTAATTTTATGGAGGCGAACGCGCCGCAGTATCTGCAGTAGACGCGTTGACAAAAACGCGCAGTCGTTTACACTGATGCTCTTATATGACCGAAGCACTCATTTCGCAGGAGAAGTTTGAAGAACTTACCAAAGAATTGGACGAACTGCGCACGGTGCGCCGCCGCGAGGTCGCAGAACAGCTGGAATATGCGCGTTCGTTAGGCGACTTGTCCGAAAATGCGGAGTATCAGGAAGCGCGCGAGATGCAGACCGCCGTTGAGGAGCGCATCAACAAGCTTGAGAGCATACTTAAGAACGCAAAAATCGTCCGCGGCTCCAAGTCGGACATCGTCGGCATGGGCGCGACCGTCTCGGTCCAAAAAATCGGCTCTTTGACAGGCGGAGGACAAGCGCACGATGAAAAACATTCGTACATGATAGTCGGCGCGGAAGAGGCGGACATCATGGCGGGCAAGGTTTCCTATCATTCGCCGCTCGGCGCGGCATTACTCGGCAAAAAGAAAGGGGATGAGTTCTCCTTCCATACCCCCCGCGGCACGCAGAAATATAAAATACTTAAAGTAGAGTAGTGTAGAAAAGAAAAAATGGTAGAATTTCGCATGTGCGAAATTCTACCATAAAGGAACCCTTTATATTGCGCTGGTATCGCTGGAGAACCACGAGAATGGTTCGAAACCATCTGGCGGATTGAGTGGCCGTCGGTAAGATCTTCCTTCCTCGGGATTATAGCGGGCTTGGTAGAATTCTAACCAGACCCAAATCCACTTTCCGTTGGATTTACCAACCTTTGTTGGCCAGAAAGCAAAGAACGTTCTCCATTTCCCCGTTTGGTCGGATGTGAATTTCACTTCGACACCTCCATCATTTGCACATTGAACCAAGGTTCATAGTACTCATTATTTATATTTTGTCAAGTATCGGGAAAAGGGCAAAAAAAGGCTAAGATACAGGAATGTTTTGGGCAGACCGGATTGCGGAGGAGATAGAGAAAAAATTTGGAAAGGCCAAGTCGGTTTTGATACGTGACGAAAAGACGGTGAGCGGGCGCGTGCACGTGGGGAGTATGCGTGGCGTTGCCATACACGGCGCGGTACACGAGGCGCTGGCCGACAAGGGAGTTAAAAATACTTTTAAGTACGAGCTCAACGATTTTGACGTGTTCGACGGTATTCCGGATTATCTGCCGCGCGAGCAGTTTGAAAAGTATTTGGGGATGATGCTCCGCGATGTACCGTCGCCGGAGCCGTCGGCAAAGAGTTTTGCGGAGTATTTCGGCAATGAATTCAGAAAGGTCATAGAAGGAGCCGGTTTTACACCCGAATTTTATTGGGGGAGCGAGCTGTACTTATCCGGAGCAATGGACGGCGTTATCCGCGAGGTAATTGAGCATGCCAAAGATATCATAAGGATATACAAAGAAGTTTCAGGCTCACAAAAGCAAGAAGAGTGGCTGCCGATTGCCGTTATTTGCCCGCAGTGCAAAAAAGTTGCCACCACCGAGGCTTCCGATTTTGACGGCAAAACCGTTTCCGTGCATTGCCGTGTGGACAAAGCGCCGTACACCAAAGGGTGTGACTACCAAGGCCGCATATCGCCGTTTGGGGGCACGTCTAAGCTCCTGTGGAAGGTGGAATGGCCCGCCAAGTGGAAGGTAAATGGCGTTATGGTGGAGGGCGCCGGCAAGGATCACTCGACCAAGGGCGGCTCCCGCGACGTCGGCAATCATATTTCCAAAGAGGTCTTCGGCTACGAGCCGCCGTTTGACGTGCCGTACGAGTTCTTTTTGGTAGGTGGTAAAAAAATGTCTTCGAGCAAGGGGCGCGGCAGCAGCGCCAAGGAAGTCGCGGCGCTCGTTCCGGTAAAAATATTCCGCCTGGCGCTTTTGGGCAAAGAAATAAATCAGCAGGTCAACTTTGATCCGGAAGGGGACACGATACCGGTGCTTTACGACCAGTACGACAAACTCGCGCTCGGTTACCAAACGACCAAAGATGACGACTATGCCCGCCTGTTTGAGCTTATACACCCGAAAGCAGGAAGGTCCGACCTCCCTATTAGGGAGGTCGGACCTTCCTTGCCGCGTTTCTCACAGGTGGCGTTTGTCGTACAGATGCCGCATTTGGATTTGGAAAAAGAATTTCCGGAGGCGGACAAAGCCGAACTGCACGAGCGCGCGCAGTACGCCAAACAGTGGCTTGCCGAATACGCGCCGGAAAAGTTTGTTTTTAAATTGCACGACTCACTGCCCGAGGCGGCGCAAAATCTGTCACCGGTGCAAAAAAAGGCACTGCAGACATTGCTTCGATATATCGAATCGTCAAAAAATATGCCGTTAGGAGAAGACCTGCACCACTTCCTGCATGGGCTCAAAGAAAGCGAGCCGATTTCTCCGGCTGACCTTTTTTCCGCGATTTATTTGTCATTTTTAGGAAAGTCCATGGGCCCGAAGGTCGGATGGTTCCTCTCGGTCTTGCCGAAAGAATATATAACAAAACGCCTGCAGGAGGCGTCCGCCTAGCAGTTTATGCAATACCCGGCATGGTTGACCGGCTGGGAGCTGTGCGCGCGGCACGAGCCGGAAACGCAGTAATAGACGGCGCTGTAATAATCAAAGTTTGCCGCCCACGGCTCGTTGGGGAATTTGCAGTTGCCGGGGTTGGTGCAAAACCGGATGCTTATCTGGTAGGTTTGAACCTTCGGGTCATAACTAAGGTCTGACGGGGCCCAATTGTCCCAGTCGTATACGCTGCCGGGCCACGGCGCCGCGGGCCATACGCCGGGAGCGAGATATGTTTCTAGCCCTGGCGGGAGGTTTCTGTTTACGTCCGCAGGATACCCGCCGTTGTCTATGGAGTAACGCTCCACGGCAATACCGATATTGCGCAGCTCGGCCTTGGCGCGGGCGAGATAGGCCGCCTTGCGGGCGTTTACGACAAACGGAAAGACTATCGTCGCCAGAATTCCTATTATTGAAATAACAACCAAAAGTTCCACAAGCGTAAATCCAAAAAGCCCGTGAGGTTCCCGGTTGAACAGGCGCTCGTTTCTCCTGCGGGAGACCGCCGCGCAGACCATAACGACTGACATGCCGCCCACAACAGGCACACTCAACCCCGGCGGAAAAACCCCGAGCCACTGCGAGGTAACGACGTACACGGGTATACAGATGTACGTAGCCGTCATAATGCGCCCGATTGAATTGAGCGGATACCAGCCCGGAAACAGCTTTTTTGGCATTACCTCCATTGTCTAACGGGGATTCGTGTGCCGCCGGCGCGTGTGTGGATAACTTGTGTATGGTTGGTGGGACAAAGTGAGATAGACTGCCTTATAGTGGGATTAAGTGGGATGTTGTAAATAGTATGTTAATCGGAGAATATCTGCACACGCTTGACGGAAAAAAGAGGATCAGTCTTCCGAGCAAGTTTCGCCGTGAGGTCGGCCGCACCGTGGTTATCACGCGCGGGCTCGATACCTGTTTGTTTATGTTTTCAAAAAAGGCGTGGGAAAAAATAGCCGAAAAGGTTTCCAATCTTCCGGTCGGACAGGCGGACACCCGCGGCATGAGCCGCTTCCTGCTTGCCGGCGCGGTCGAGACCGATGTCGACAGCGCGGGCCGGATACTTATCCCCGATTTTCTTAAAGAATTCGCGGGCCTTAAGTCGCGCGTGATATTGGCGGGCATTTCCGACCGTGTCGAGATATGGAACGAAAAGACATGGGAGGAGTACAAGCGCCGCATCGAGAAGGGCGCCGACCAAATGGCGCAAACGCTGGGCGATTTAGGAATTCTTTAATATATGCAAACCCACGTTAGTGTCATGACAAAAGAGGTGGTTGCGGCAGTCGCGCCTCGGGGCGGCGAGGTGGTGGTTGACGCGACCTATGGAGTCGGCGGACACAGCAAGGCTCTTAAAAAAGCGGCAAATATAAAACTGATTGCGCTTGACGCAGACCCTGCAGCGGGGGTGATAGAGGCCAACTTTGGAGATTTGGAAAAGGTGCTTGCGGGGCAGCAGGTAAACAAAGTGTTGTTTGATTTGGGATGGAACCGCGGGCAGCTCCAAAGCGGGCGGGGATTCTCTTTTATGTACGACGAGCCGCTCAACATGAGCTACGGCGCGCGCCCTCGTTCAGGTTTTACCGCGGCGCAGGCGCTTAACGAGTGGAGCGAGACAACTATCGCCGACGCGCTGTTCGGATACGGCGGCGAGCGCTATGCGCGCCGCATCGCAAAGGCGGTCACGGCCCGACGGAAGATTCAGCCGTTTGCGACCACGTTCGAACTCGTCGAAACAGTGCGCGACTGCGTGCCCGCCGCATACCGCCGCGGACGCATCAACCCCGCGACAAAAACATTTCAGGCTCTGCGTATCGCCGTCAATGACGAGCTCGGCGCGCTTACACAGGGGCTCGCCGCCGCATGGGGCGCGCTTGCGTGCGGCGGGCGCATAGTCGTCATCACGTTTCATTCCGTCGAAGACAGGATAGTCAAACAATATTTCGTGCATCTCTCTAAAGAGGGTGGAGCGAAGATTTTGTATAACCCCGACGCCGGAGGGTCGGGGCCCCGACCAAAGCGTCGGGGAAAGCCTTTCTGGGTGCCGTCGGCGGCAGAAATTAAATCCAATCCCGCAAGCCGCAGCGCAAAATTGCGCGCGATAGAAAAAATATGTACGCGATAAATTTGTACAACGCACTGGCTCCGCGGGTTATCGCTGTCCTTGTCGGCATTGCCGGAGTATCGGTGTTTTTATACGGAGCGTTTCTTTTGGGCGCCGTGTCGCATACCGCCGCGCGCACGTCGATGGAAAAGGAAATGCGGACTCTTAGCGCCTCTGTCAGCGTGCTTGAGGGCGAGTTTTTGAACGAAACTAAGGCTCTTAGTCATGATAGAGCGGTGGAGCTTGGTTTTGTGCCTCCTCAAGATGTCGCGACGGTATATGCCGGTGATGGATCGCTGACCCTCGGCAGTAGACCTACAGGCGATGCACTGCGGTAATATAGAGCAATGATGAACGCCCGGTTTATAACACGCGTGCGCGTGGTGACGGCCGTGTGCCTTCTGTTTGCCCTTGTCATCATCGGCAAACTCTACTTTTTGCAGGTTATACACGGAGAGGAGTATGTGCGCCACGCGGACGCGCAGTCGGTAGATCTCAAAAACCCGCTCCTAAACCGCGGAACAATCTATTTTAGCAATAAGGACGGCAACCTTATTACCGCGGCGACATTAAAGGGCATCGCCACATCCACCGGGCATCAGCGCTATTACCCCGGCGACTCTTTGGCCGCGCACACGCTCGGGTTTGTGGCGTACAACAACGACAACGAACAGAAGGGCCGGTACGGGCTTGAGCGGTACTACGAGCAGACGCTCGCGCGCGCAGGCGCAGACTCGTACTCCAACTTTTTTGTCGAGCTGTTCAGCGGATTTTCCGGCGCGCCGGGCGACGGCGGGCAGGGCGACATCATCACCACCATCGAGCCGTCGGTGCAGTCAGAGCTTGAGAGGACGCTGTCCGCGTACTCCTCGCAGTGGCATCCGGCGCTCTCCGGCGGCATTGTCATGGACCCGTCAAACGGCGAGATAGTGGCGATGGCGGTGCGCCCCACGTTTGATCTCAATCATTTTAACGAGCAGACCAACGCGGGCATCTTTAAAAATCCGCACAGCGAGAGCGTGTATGAAATGGGCTCAATCATCAAGCCGCTGACCATGGCGGCCGGGCTCGACTCCGGCACTATTACCGAAGCGAGCACGTACGACGACACCGGATGCATTACCTTGGAGCAGAAAAAAATCTGCAACTTCGACGCCAAGGCGCGCGGCGTCATCCCCATGCAGGAGATACTCAGTCAGTCGCTCAACGTCGGTTCGGCGTACATCGCGACAAAAATGGGTCCTCAGATTTTTCGCGAATACTTTTTGAACCGCTACAAACTCGGCGTCGAGACGGGGATAGACTTGCCCGGCGAGATACACGGACTGGTGCAGAACCTCCAGAGTCCGCGGCAGGTCGAGTACGCCACCGCCGCGTTCGGACAGGGGATAGCGCTGACGCCGGTGGAAACCGTGCGGGCGTTGGCTTCCTTGGGCAACGGCGGAATTTTGGTTACTCCGCACTTGGTGCGCGCGGTCAAATACGACACCGGTGTTACCCGCACGCTCAACTGGGGCGAGGGAGAGCAGATACTCAAGCCGGAAACCTCCACCGCAATCAGCCGCATGCTTACCAAGGTCGTCGACACGACGCTTGCTCAGGGTACGCTAAAGATGGAGCACTATAATCTGGCCGCCAAGACCGGCACGGCGCAAATTGCAAACCCGGCTGGCGGCGGCTATTATGCAGACAGGTATCTGCATAGTTTCTTCGGTTACTTCCCGAGTTTTAGCCCGCGGTTCGTCGTGTTCCTTTTTGCGGTAGAGCCGACGGGGGCCTCGTTTTCCAGCCAGACGTGGGCGCAACCGTTCGGCGCTTTGGTTAAGTTTCTGATAAATTATTACAATATTCCGCCTGATAGGTAAAAATATTCAATAAAAGTAACGACCGTTATATATTTTGAATATTTTTGAAAAGAAAAAGCCCGCGCCAAGTCATGGCGCGGGCAGGTCTTGTTTTGGCGGCAAAAGATGCCACGCATCCTCGTACTGCCAGTAGTCAACGCGTGCAGGAGTACCCCTACGGACAGGCGACTTTTCCATCGGAAGGATAACCGTCTTCATTTCCTTGGTTGTGGAACCAAAGACCGATGTAAGCAGAATTGTGGTCGGTACTACGAAAGTGTGTTCAGGGTAGCCCTCCAGCGTTGTGTGGAAAATACTAGCCTCAACTTTCAACAACACCGACCGCGACAAGCTTGTACGGGTACTAACGCGTTTTAGGTCTGGGTGCTTGATTCGGGTAGTTGGATTGTGTACCGAACAAAGATGCCCATTCACACGCAGAATGCCGTTCCTTGTTTTTTGAACAAACCCTTTATTGGTAAGTTGCGGAATAGTTTCAATTTTGCATCCTGCCGCACGAGCTTTCTCAACTACCACTTTTATTACAGCATCGGTTTCAAGTAGTGTATTTTCCGCTTGCTTAATTTTGACAATGCGGTTTTCAAGCGTACAGGCATGCATGCGCTCGCGACCACTTTTGCCGTCAAAAAGCTCGCGGAAGTATTTGTTGTAGATTTGACGGATACGCTCTCGCGTAAGACCCGCCTCCACCGCAACGGCACTTTGGCGAACACAATCCACCTTAAAGTACTCGAACAGGTCTTCAAAGGTTAGATTGTGTTTGCGAGGCGCATACGTGTTCCATTTAGCTTTTGCGGCTTGCACAAGAGGATGTGCAAGCGTAAGCGGTTCTGTGTCCAACACAGCACACCTCATTTGTAAGAGTCTGAAAGATCTTAGCTCGTAACTTTATAACATCAAAGTTATCTCTTTACAATAGAGCCTAAAAATAAGGTAAAATGAAAGTGTTCATGAAAAATATATTTAAAAAAACGGTTGTGTGGATTATTACGCTCGAAGCGCGGGCGGTTTTGCGCAAGTACAAACCCAAGATTGTCGCGGTGACCGGCAGTGTCGGCAAGACTTCCACCAAGGACGCTATCTATGCGGTGCTTGCCAAAAGCGCCCGTGTCCGCAAGAGCGAAAAAAGTTTTAACAGCGAGGTCGGTTTGCCGCTTACCATACTCGGCGTGCCGAATGCGTGGAACAACCCCTTCCGCTGGCTGCAAAACATCATCGATGGTATTTTTATACTCATTTTTACCGTGCAGTATCCGGAGTGGCTGGTGCTCGAGGTCGGCGCCGACCGCCCCGGCGATATCCGCTCTCTTGCGGCGTGGCTTCCGGTTGATATAGCGGTTATAACGCTCCTGCCGGAGATGCCGGTGCACGTCGAGTTTTTTAATTCGCCGGAGGCGGTGATAGAGGAAAAGGCCTCGCTTATCGATGCCATTAAACCCGGCGGCGTGCTGGCGCTGTTTGCCGATGACCCGCGGACGCTCGGCCTCCAGTATCGCTTGCCTGCGCCGGACGCGCGGATTATTACCTTCGGATTTTCCGAGGGCGCGGAGGTCCGTGGCGAACATGTCGCTTTGCTTACCGAGGAAGGGAAGGATGAGTTGCCTGTCGGTATGACCGCCACCATTACCGCCGACGGTGTTTCGGTGCCGCTCGAGGTTGCCGGTGCCGTGGGCGTGCACGCCTTTGTACCGGCGCTTGCCGCCGCCGCAGTTGGGTGCGCTTTGCATCATCCGCTTGGCGACATCGTCGGCGCGCTCGAGAGCTACGACCCGCCGCCCGGGCGCATGCGGCTGATACGCGGGATTAAAAATACGTTGATTATTGATGATTCGTATAACTCATCACCTGCGGCAACGGCGGCCGCGTTGGTAACGCTCGGGATGATAAAAAATAAGGGCAAAAAAATAGCGGCGCTGGCCGATATGATGGAACTCGGCCGGCACTCCACCGAAGAGCATCGCAAGATAGGCGGGTATGCCGCCAAACACGCGGGACTGCTTATCACCGTCGGCTTTAGAGCGCGCGACATCGCTCAAGGCGCGCTCGACAACGGCATGCCCGACAACAGCATTTTGCAGTTTGAAGACTCAGGCAAGGCGGGAGCAGAACTGCAGAATTTGATACAGGCGGGGGATTGCGTGCTGGTTAAAGGTTCGCAGTCGATGCGCATCGCGAGGGTGGTGGAAGTAATAATGGCCGAGCCCGAGCGCGCTGAAGAACTGTTGGTGCGCCAGGACGCGGAGTGGAAGAAACGCTAAAAATATTGTACTGTGTTGCGGTACGGCCCTATCGTCTAACGGTTAGGACGAAAGCTTCTCAAGCTTTAAATCCGGGTTCGATTCCCGGTAGGGTCACAATTAGGTAAAAAGCGACTCTGTAGAGCCGTAAATCCTTTTTTGCACTTATATTGCAACGTATTTCCAGACAGGGTGAGTTCTGAAAAGATAACGCGAACGATCTTGTCTTTTTCATGCGGCTCTGCCAAAGAGTAAACAATGGCAGCGTTTTCTACGAGTTCGGAAAGTTTTTTTACATCTTTGATTGTCTCGGCCATTGAAACGTCCGAGATTATGTCCGCCTCACTCAAAGCCACAAGTTCAAGATTTAATCTTGCTTCCTCCGCGACCAACGCTTCCGGTGTATACGCGCCGGTACGTAGGAGCATCAGTCGATTAGTGCTCATATACGCCAAATCCTCGCGTATTTTCTTTTTCCTGCGCTCGCTGGCTTCCAACTGACTGAAGCGCTTGGTTTCTAAGAGTGCAATATCCGTGTTTGCGCTTGCATCAAGCTTTACAAGCTCTTCGGGCGTAAAGGAAAGTCTATCCATCAGCTCACCAACCTTGCTCGTAATATAGTCAAAGTTGATATTCTTTGTAGGGTTTGCACAGCCCTCCTTGCATCGTGAGCTGTAGTACATAATCCCTTTTTGCGGATAGGGCGTGTATACGCGCTTGCAATCCTCGCAGTACACCATCTTCCGAAGCGGGTGTCCCAAATGCTCCGCGTAGTGAGCACCCTTGTGCTTTTTCTGCAATTGCTCCTGCACGTCGTTAAAGACTTCGTCAGATACAATCGCCTCATGGCTCGTGCTTGTTATCCTCTCGCCGTCGTTGCCGGGGACTCTGCCGGTATAAAAGCGGTTAGTAAGTATATTGTGGATGCTGGTAAAGGTAGGTACGCGGGAAATGGGTGCAATATCTAGGCGGACATCGTCTTCCTCTTCCGCCAGCACTTCCTCCTGCGTCCTGCGACGGCGCACAGGCGGCATAGTAAAGCCTTGCTCTATGGCCCAACGAGCCAAGTCTGCCAAACTCCACTCTCCGGTAGCCGCCTTCTCAAACAGCTTTGCAACGATGGGAGCGCGGATAGGGTCAAGCGGTTTATGCTCCATGCTACCCTCGTTGAGATAGCCAACAGGCGCTTTATTAGTACACCAGCCACGCGCACGCGAATTGCGAATGGTAAGGCTTACTTTCTCACGGGTAACGCGGGAATGGTGCTCAGAAAACATTCCGTCAATATCCATATGCAACTCTCCGGCGCTGGTCTTATCGTACTGTGCGAGCGTGAAGCGCATATCAGCTCCTCCTTTCATCAGTTTGCGGAGTATATTGTCGTCCCCTTTATTCCGGCTTGCGCGGTCCCAACAAAGAATGATAGCGCCCTTAAAGTAGTGCTGGTTTAGTAAATCTGCGAGGCGATAAAATTTAGGGCGATCCACGCGGTACTGTACGGCGTTACCATCACCAAAGGTCAGTTCAATACTCTCTTTGAAGCCGGAGTGTCGTTCAGAGATAATGCCATCCGTACAAAAGCCCTCAAGAGAAAGGGCGGCAACTGGTAGGTTTTCGCGGAAGGCAAAGCGTACATTCTCCGACTTTTGATACTTAATAGAGTTTTTCTGGTTCTCGGTATCGTCTGTGCTCTTGCGGTTGTAAATCAAATAAGAGTCACGGTATTTACCGCTCAAAATATCCTTTAGTACGGCCTCTTCAGTTTTGGCTTTTGTCATGTTTTTATGATGGGTTCTTTAACTATTTTACCACCTTTTATGACATATCCCTCCTCCTCTAAACGCCTGTATATAGGCTCCAAAACAGCCCCTAGTTCGCGTAGCGATTCCATGGTCTCCTCGCTAAATATAGGCGCGGAAGCCTCTGTACTGCGTTTAGGAGGGCAAACACTAGTTTCTGGGGGTATATAAGCCATACACAACGTCAGTTTTGCTTTATTACGTCTCCGCGCCGCAATGCTAGGAATTCATCGCTCAAAAACCAGCTAAATTCATCGCGCAATGTGAGTGTGTTTTCTCCTGCTTCTTCCTGTAAAGTACAAACGCCTAAAACCTCCAACTCCTTCATTCTCGTCAGGGCGGTTGGTTTTGAACAAGTTAGCTCCTGCTCCACCACTGAAGTCTGCAGCGTCCCACCATGCGCCAGTAGTGCCTTAAAAAGATTGGCCCGCATAAATGGTGCACTATCGAGCATGAGCGCGAAAATAGGTACCAAATCACCGCGTTCAATCTGCGTCCTACCGGACACCAATGCGTGCCCACGCATAAGGTTGTAAAAAAGCTGCTGTATGCGGTCGGGCCGTTCAATTATTGGAGTTTCATATTTGTCGGTTCCAAGAAAGTCGTCATGCCAAACATTGATAGCGCCGCGCAGTCGCGCTAACAGCTTCGCACATCGGACATTGATTTTTTGGAGTTCAGCGTTGTCTCCTTTCCTATCCCAATCGATACCATCGGGGTATTTACTCCACAGACTATATAGAAAGTCCTTAGTCGCCGCCCCGCATACCTTTTCCTTTTCTTTATAGCTGGTATCCCTAATTTGTTGCACTAGTTGCTCTTCGGATTTTTCATGTGAGTTTATACTCAAAAATAACAAGCGCGAGCCGAGATTGCCCATTATTTTCCATACCTTAGGAGGCACAGGTGTTGAGGCGGCGAGCATCATAAACAGGTACTCGCCGCTATATTCCCGCTGTCCGTGCACCCCGCTGTCGGTATTCAGCCCCTCGCCGTCCAGTACGCGAGTCAATATGCCGAGCATCTCCTTTAAGTCCTCCTCCCTCTTTGAAAACAGGGTCGCAAAGTCACGGATCAGGAGCATCCGGTATTGAATACGGGGGAGCAAGTCGATCTCAGCCAGCTTTTCCTTTTTGACGTTTGCGGCATTGGAGACAAACGATGCAGGGGTAAACTTGTCGGTCGCGTAGGTGAGTTCAGGAATTCCATCAAAAAAGTTTATAGCGATGGTCTTGCCGGAGCTTGGGACATCAACAAGCACTACCGCACATGGATTGGTTATATCTTTGATAAGAAATTGGGCAACTACAGATAGGGCTGTCTCTGCCGCCGGTAGCAGCTCTAAAAAATTGTCGCGTATGGTCTGTGTCCACTCGCTGAAAGAAACATCGTCAGACGGAGGGGCACATTTCGCGATTCTCTTCCTTGGCTCCCGTACTGGCTGTGATGGTTTGTCCTCTTTTTTCATCTTTTGTCTTGGCTGGTTTGCCACCACCTTTTCAGCTATTTGAGGGATGTTCTCCTGCGCGACTTCCTTCTCTATGTCATCAAAAATACTCATACGCGCAGTAGATATTTCACCGCATCAATAAACGTGAGGCCATGGAGCTTTTGAGTTAGAGAGATGCTGTCGCCACCTTGTTGGCATCCAAAACACCAGCAAGTATTTGTCTCGGTATAAACGACAAACGAGGGCGAGCGATCCGCATGTAGCGGACAGTTGGTCGTGATAGTTTTTCCGGTCTTGCGAATATTGGTCGAGAGGAGCGATGCAATAGGTACTTCTTTGGCGTGTTGTATGTCGGCTTCCGTAATGCGCTCAGTAATCGGACGGCCGGAAGTGTGCCGTATCTGACGCTGGAGCCGGGTAATATGCTTTGTGGTGGCCTCTATGCGTGGAATTACCACCACATGCAGGGATGCCCATATCTCCCAATAGTTCTTCGGGGTGCTTTCGCGCAGGTGTTTTTTTACAATACCAATCAGACGTTGTTTTTCGGCCTCCCACTCTTTTACTTTTTCTAGCAAAATATCCTTTGCCTCCGGGAAGACTTCTAGCCACTCAAAATCACTCAAACGTGGCAAAGATTTACGCCACTCCTCCTCTACCTCCTCGTAACTAAATTGTTTCTCTATCTCCTTGTCCATATGTTTTAGCGGTCATTCAAACGATCCAATAACTCATTCCGGGCGTGTTCATAGAGATGCACAGGCACCAGCAAGTCCATGTCGCTGCGGTCGCCAAATTTATAGGTATCAACTAGTTCCTCCAGACGATGGGACAACACAAAAGCAAACTCTTTTTTGGGAGTGCCAGAGACGAAATCAACGCCAGCTACTTGCTGGTCTTTGGCGTATAAAAATATAGCTAGCGGGAGAGAGGTAGTGCGGTAGTACTTTTCTTCATCTGTTCTCAGTATCATTCCTACAGTAAAAACGATTTGGCGTGGTACGAAAACGGCACTAGATAAAGTATTAATACAAAAAAACGCCTAAAAATAAGGAGTCTTTAACAGTAGAAAACGGTGATCTTCGTGGCGTGCTCGTGCTCAAACAAACTGCACTTGAGAGTTTAACTGGTAGAGACCGTTACCCTCGATTAAGCGGATGCCTTTAGGCAAGCATAGTCTCGGAATTGCGTTCTTGTTGAAACGCCCTATCGAGCTTTTAACTACCTTGGTTTGTTGTCCGGTGTGACGTGCCAAGTCTGAGAGTGTAGCCGGTTGGTTTTGCATTAAATAGGAGATGGTCTGAAATATCTTGCTGGTTGGTGTAATACCTTTGTAACGAACAGGCGCGCCTTTTATTTCTCGGTATATTCCACTATCGGCAACGTGTATGATGATTTGTGATGGCTTAGCGTCTCCAATTTTCTGAGCGGACAAAAGTTTTTTACCATCAACCACGAATCTATGCTGATACCAACTCCGCATCTTTGCCATCGCGGCATCCATCTCCGCATCCAAGCGTTTTATTTCTTCGGCAATTTGCTTTTTGTAGGATGTTTGTGGGGAGAGATCCAATGGGTCGATTGCATTGTAATATGCGCCAGAGTTGAGGTTTGAACTTTGTAATTGCGTCTGCCGGTCGGATAGGTCTTTATACAAGGGGTGCTGGACACAGTAGCCCAAGAACTCCGATAGTATGCCGTCCGGATCGCTAAATTCTTTTAATACCCCCTGCTTTTTCAACAAAGGGCAGACAACATCCCAAAAATCCCGCCCTCCTAATTCATTCTCCAAAAGTGCCCCCTCGCTCACGCGGATTTCCTCTTTGCCCTCAATCTGGTATAGCGCCGAGAGTATACCTAAAAAACGCTCTTTTTGTTGCTCAATATCCATATCAATCTCAAGGTAATTATTGCATATTTAGAGCCATATTTCAAGTGTTTTGTGCGCTGCTAAACTTTGCGGATTTATACCTGCGTGGTACTGTCAAGGCGTACAACTGAATAGTGCGAAGGGCCTAACCTGGGCGGCTTATCTGCCCGGCAAGGTCGAAAATCATGCAACATAGAAAACCCATCGTTAGGGCATGTTGCATGTTATGCGGGGAAACTCGCATAGGGCCGAAAGGCCTCCTAGCGGTGGGCTTTGTGTTTTCTGTAAAGCCTACCAATACTCGCATGGAGCGTAAATTAAAAGCTAAAAAAAGAGAAATGGAGAATAGAGAAATAAAGGATATAACACAAGATCTGAGAGAAATTAAATATGCCACAGGGTCCATAGTAAAAAGATTGGAGGATATTCTAAAAACACTTAAAGAGCCATCAGCAGAAGGCGGTGCCACGGTGTTTGTTGCTCTGATTCTTGTTGTGTTAGTCGTAATAGTTGGTGTCGCTACTTGGCACTTTTGGTAGGGTAATTAAATATATAGTTCCCAAATTTTTTATATGTACACGCAAGTAAAAAAGTTTTTAGGATTTGACAAGCCTCTGATGGGACGAAAGCAGTTTCTCCTGAACTATTTTATTGTGTTTTTTGTATCAGTAATTGGCCGATTCTTCTTAAACCGGATGGTGGCCATCGGCAACGCGGGCGATAATGTTACCGCTATTGTTTTTCTTATACTGTCTCTTGGTACTATCATTTTACTTTTTTATGTCTATGTACCCTCGTTGATACGCCGCTCCACTGATGCAGGGCTAAAAAAAGTATGGTGGCTAGGGCTTATTCCACTGTTCAATTTTCTATTTGCTGTTCTTCTTATTTTCAAAGGATCGTCTCAACCTAAAAGATAAATATTTTGACCATGGACTATAAATTAATTAGGGAACAACTAAACCAAAAACCTTGGTACCGGGCTCTGAAAGTCTTATTTATTTTGTGTTTTTTGGGCATTATATTCGTTATTGGCGTCGTCCTATACGCAGCCGGAAAATCAGTAATTTCTTGGGCATTTGGTGTAACGTTCCCGGGCAGCTTCTAATTTTTCATGCAAAGTAACACTACAAAAAAATACACAACAAAACTAGCACTGGTATTTTACCTAGTCTTATTTTCTCTCATTGCCCAGCCGGCAAGTGCGGACTCCGGGGCCTGCTCTTGGCATGGAGGGGTTAATTGTGCCGCAGGGTCTGGAGTACATGGCGGTGCAATATGCAACGATGGATATGAAAGTTCAGTCAGCTACTCCTCGATGGACGAGTGCCGACAGGACAAGATGTGCAAGCCCGACTATCTCGAAGAAATAAAAGGCTATGTACAACTGCCGGCCCTTAGAAATATCTATCGCCAAGGGGCCGACTCATCTATTGCAAGGCTCCGAAGCCTCGTAACTTACTTTCAAAATACAGTAGCTTCCCAAATCACGAGCACTCATCAGGGGTACACCCCCTTATACGCGCAGATAGAAGCAGATCGGCAGAAGGCAATTCAATCCGCGGAAGCGCTTGCTTCCCAACTAAACCCCTACTCATCTGCCCGCATTTCGAGCAACACCGACAACTATCTTCAAAGTATAAATGCGACTTACGATGGGCAAATCCAGAGTCTGCGGGCGCAAGAGACTGCGTATGTCCAACTCGCACAAGCTAAAGCGAACGAGTATGTGGCCAGGGCAAATTACTGCATAAGTGTCGAGGAGGGTTATATAAGCTTAATGGGTGTAATGGATCGTTTTTGTGCTAGCAAGTACGGTGCTAATGTCGAGCCAACCGATAACCTGATGATTTGTCAGTGTCGCGCAGGGTACGAATTCAATAACGCAAAGACGCAGTGCGTGGCGATTCTAACTTGCCCCCTAAACTCTGAAAGAGTGGGGCAAGATTGCACCTGCAACGCTGGATATGCCTGGAATCAGAACAAAACTAGCTGCGATTTTGTGGTCGTGGCGGCACCGGTAAAACCTGCGGAGCCAAAAAAAGTGAACTCGGTTGTCGCACCCGCCTCTACAAAAATGAAAGCCGCGCTCCCTACAACAAAACTCTCCAAAGTTGATACTACAAAAGCCGCAGATACGACTATTGGTACCAGTAGTGTTGCCTCGTCCTCTGCGACTACTACCCCTTCAACAGCGCGAAATACCTGGACGAGGTGGATTGGTGGTGTAGCGGGATGGTTCGCGTCTATCAATCCGTTCCGTAAAAAATAAAAATGAATTACCTAACAAATCCGACAATCGTACTGGTCATATTTGCAATAGCCGCCGGGTTTGCCTTGAAATTTGGTTACGCAAGCGATACCGACGTCATAGGTGGGCTTATACTGATGGTCGGTTTTTTGGTATTGAGCGAGCTGGAAACATTAAAGAAAAAATAACCGTTTCCCCGCGAAACAAAGCACATGCTCTATCTACTTTTAATAATAATCGCGATAGGTGTGCTACTAGCCAGCAGGCCCGGGCAGGTGCTTTTGGGGTGGATTATTGGCGGAGCATTACTGGTTGGTGGCCTTTATTTAGGCTTTTGGATAGTAATTATAACAATAGGCTTACTTTCAGATAAAGATATTAGAGATAATATATTTGCCGTAATTGGGGCAGTTATGTTGATTTCCTATGCGATGTATGGAGTATATTCAGTTGGTAAAAAATACCAACGAGGGGAGTTCGGAAAAGAGATAATAAAAAAGAAAGCAAAGGATTTATGGCTTGAAAACTGGAAGCAACACAAAGCGATTATAGTTTTTCTTATTTTAGCCTTTTCTTTTATAGTTTGTATGCTTATTTGGAGTACTTATTATTAAAGTAGAGTTTTTGGAAATGAACATCCGCCGCGCACTGCATGTCAAAAACAGATATCTCAAGGTGGCGGTAATAGCCGTGCTCGTCTGCTTCGATCTACTCATTCTTGTATACCTCCTGCCCCTACCGAATAACAGAGAAGAAAATGAAAGAAACGCCAGGCTGTCCGCTATAGCAGCAGTGCCCGGGCTCGGTACGACAACTCCGTTGCAACAGTATTATCGGGACGAGGCACAAAAGGAGATCGATGCACTGCGTTGCCCCGCCGACTATAAAACCGACAGCGAAGTTATAGACGCTTTGACTTCCTTTTTTATCAACAACAAGGTTCTGCACCCAAACGCTCCCGCGGAGGACTTTGTAGCTGCTCGGGTTGATTTCTACATATCTCGTGGATGCACAAGCGAGCTGGAGAAGTACGGCTACGATGGCGTGAGCCCAATAACCCCGGAGGTAAGACAGGCCATCATTGAAGGCATGGCGGCGTTCGCGGAGTACTACAACAGGCAATAGGCAGTCGGCAGGATGGTCTACTTGCCGGCGAGATGGTGCTATCCTGCAAAGCCTACAAACTTTCGTCATAAACCCCGCGTATGGAGTTATAACAATCGCATCTGACCTTATGCCCCCAGCCTCATTGAAGTGCCACGCCGACTCCTATATACTTAGACCATGGCCCCCTCTCCCAAGAAACAAGCGTATTCGGCCGAAAACGTTGCAAAGTATTTCATTTACTTGGCCTCCCGACCCGTTGTGGGCGACGCAAAAGAAAGAGAGGGACTAACAAACCTGAAGCTTCAGAAGATTTTGTATTTTGCACAGGCATATTTTCTCGCCAAATTGGGTCGGCCACTTTTCGCCGATCACATTGAGGCGTGGGGTTATGGTCCGGTGATACCAACCATTTACCATCACTACAAAATAAAAGGCAGTACTCCCATCTTTGCGGACAATGATGAGAGCTCAGTCTCATCCGAGGACAAGGAGGTTTTACAGAAAATCTGGGATACGTTCGGTGGATACTCTGCGAATCGCCTGGTGGATATTACCCACGCACACGCGCCGTGGAAGGAAGCCTACGACACAAAGAGCAAAGTCATTACCAATAAGGCGTTGACCGAGTACTACACTCCACTGCTCAGTAAGTAGCGGAACTGCTTCGGTGAGTTACCGCCATGGATGGATTTGATACACCGAGCAAAATCGACCTACGCTACGCTGAACATAAGGTGGTTTTTACCTTTTGCGACTGCTCACTCGACAAGAAGTACTCGTTTTACAGCCTGAACCGTGAAGAGGCTACCAAGTTTATAAAACGTCTACGTCATTTTGAGCAGCTCGAATGGCGACAATGGGCCGGCCTGGACAGAGGCCACGGGCTTACAGTTGAGAACCCCACTAGCACGAGCTTCGACATGATTGATGGACAGAATACATGTGAGCGGAAGCTCACTGAAAAATACTACTTTCACTTTCGCGTCGAAGGAGACGGTTTATTCCGTGTATTTGGCTACCAGAAGTACCACTACTTCTGCATAACCCATATCGACCCTGAAGGGAGAATCCATCATTAGGTAGGCCTCTAGAGGCCTACGCGGTCACGGTAGCAACTGAATAGAAGCGTGAGAGAATAGGCACATACTGCATATCTGGCACTGCTTTGCCTACTTTTTGAAGGAACCCTTTCAAGTCGCTGATGGACGAAGTATAATGATGCACCATGCTTATCAAAGATTTTTTGGAGCACTACGTTGAAGGATACTTATTTCAAGACCTCAAAAATATGGAGCAGATCAAGCTCACCCCCGGTCAGGACAAGGGCGCGGCGGGATATCCGATGCTTGCCTCTGCGCTTGCGGGCATGGAGCTGTTGGGCTACCTGCTCATGCCGGACGAGCGACCGTTCGATGAGTCTGCGAGCAACGACTATTTCACAAACTACTGGAATAACTATTTTGTAAAGGAGGAGGCGCGATATGCCGGACTCTGCGATGTCTTTCGTAGCCTCATACGTAATGGTCTGGCTCACACCGCACTGACCAAGCACGGTATCTATGTTACTAAAGGTGCTGGCCAAAAAGTGTTAGTAAACGCAGCTGCGCGGGTACTGCGGGTGGATGTGTCAGTATTCCGCAACGAGCTTGAGAGTTCTTATGCCAAACACGTTTGTCCTATCGTGGATGGCACAGCCAAAGGAGCTTTGACCACTGTCGAGAAGATGCAGGGAAAGCTCGATAGTATGGATGCCAGCTACCAGGCAAAGTCCGGAAACCTTTTTGCTGCTCTGGCGAAGACGAGAGGCCAGTTTGCCGATGTTATACCTCAACTAATGCACGTAAGCACCACTGTCTCAATAAGCACCGCATCTATGAGCAAAAACTCATCTCTCCCTACGCCGCCAATTACAGGTTACAGCGGGTATATAGAGCCAAAGTAGTCCTGTTCGTGGCAGGGAAAACCTATATTTCTGCGTAGCCAACTTTTAAAATCCTGTCATAGCGCCAAACACAAATTATTTCCACTGTTCTTCTGCATAACTAAGCATCGCTCGCTCCAGTTGTTGTCTGTTGGCGTTTTTGATATCAAGGTTGGCTAACACTGAAGAGTGAGATCGTCCAACTTTGCGCTGGAGGCCAAGGGTATGTTGCAACCGTGGTATTACCAGCAGGCGTTCCTTAACGCTCATCTTGGCGATGTCTTTTGCCGTTATCGACTCCGCGAGCATGTGGAGGATTTTGACCATCTGCTCCCAAGCGTCCGCCAGTTGTCCTTCCGGAGTCAAAAGACGAGCAGGAAGCAAGACGGGCACGATTGTTGTAGGTTGATCGGGCACTTCGAGGCACCAGTTAAACCGTTCACTCCCTTCGAGCACTTGCCGCATGGCCGGGGTGATACGGTCGAGGTTAAGACACAGGTATCCCAATACTAGCCGCACCATGGTCATGAGGCGATAGTAGAACTTCTTGTCGTCTGTATCGGCCCCGGACAGCTCTATCCGCTCCAGAAACTCCTTATAGTGAGGATCAGTCGTGGCCAGCTTCTCAACCGCCGTGCGCTTGTCGGGCGTAACACGCCAAGCCGTGCCGCCGAGCTTAGATTCAATGAAATGCTGGCAAAAAGCCAGAAAGGAAAGGTACTTGTCCTCCTCCCACTCGGCTATTTCTTTCCTGTTGGGTAATCGGCCCGTGTGTTCCATACTCTCATCTTACTTTTTTATTGGATTTGTTGGAATACCCCTGTGCATAAGGGCATCGTAGCGTCTGGGTGTAGCCGAACCGACAAAAGCCTTTGTTTTACAGGGCTCGTCCTTTCTTCCAAGACTCCTATAAGGGCAGTCTCTTAATAGCTGATTATTGGATTCTCTTAGATAAGCTATTGGATTGTATTGCCCGCGCGGCCGGGGCCACAAGTACATAGAATATACCAAGCGGAGTATAAAGCTTATGTATTGCCCGCATGCGGCCGGTGGGTGTTGCGTACCATGTTCGGGCCATGTGTTGGCATGTGTTGCGCGCGTGCCGGATACAGTAAGCAGTTTCGCAGGGAAACTCCACCTTAGGTGGCATCTTCCCATTCTCCTTTTTCGTTTTTCCTCCGACGAGTGATGTAATCGGGAAAGCGCGTCCATTTGCCCCTTCTTCCAGCTACCATTCGTTTAATCATAACCTGATCCGACTCTCCAGGCCGGGTAGGTTGTGCCGTACCTTCGGTCTTGGCCTTTGACTCCAGCTCCCTCATTTTCTCCGCAAATTGTTTGTTCAGCGGATTAGTCGGCTGGGGTGCCAAACCCGTTCTTTCTCTCCATTTGGGCGACATATGCCTATCCCAGAGCTGGGTAGTTAAAAAGGTTGTGTCGTGAGGGGGAGAATGGGCAAAAGCATAAACACCCTGGTCTTTCACTTCTTGAGGCAATGCGGCGTAATGCGCATCGAGTTTAGCTAGGTCTGCCTTTAACTCCTCGCCAGAGACAAAGCTTTGGTCGGGCCGCAAAAAAAGAGGAGCTAGAGCCTTATGGAGTTTGTCGTTAGACGTAAATATCATACAGAAAGGTAAGTAGTAGAGGTAGGCCACATCTATCTTATGACTCGGTCTTCCTCTCCCAATCAGGTCCGCCCCAATACCAAAGTAAAAGACATAGTCTACGGTGAGTATGTGCGTAAAGTAAGGAGCAAACTCTCTGATAGGAGGACTTCCAGCCGCACGCCATCGAGCTAGCACCTCTTGTTGGAACTTAGGTGTTGTTCCTATGGAGGTGAGCCCGCTCGCGAGAATCTCCTCACGGTTAGGGGCATCGATAAAACGATCGGCCATTGTTTTTACTTCCTGTAGAGTCTTTGGTTTTGGATGGCCAGCAAACTTGATTTGGTAGTAGGAGTAAATCTCTTCGAGGTCTATATTGCTCAACCCCGCTCTCCACTGTTTCGCATAAGTACGCTCAAGTTCGAGAAACTTATGGTCTCTCCATCTTTGCATAGCTTCCTCTTCAGGAGACGCTTCAAAATAGGCGCCAGTTTTCCCTTCTAAGTCCACATATCTCCCGCCACCAATGTGAGGAATACCGCGCTTCATTTCCACATCCGATTGACCAGATAGTTCGCCTTCCAACAGTGAGCGATGATACACATTCGCTTTAGCGTGTAGATCAGGAGTTCTATAAGCCAAACTACCTACTATATCTTCCGGCGTGCGCGTCCCTCGCGCTTTTTTCTCCAGGTCGGCCAGCGTCTCGACAAAGAAAAGAGGGGTGATGTTGGTAAGAAAAAACTGATCAAGCCAGAGAGCTTCGTCGGGGTTTAGGCTTTCCAATAAAGACTTGTCGAAAATGAGAATGGGGCCCATCCCAAGAAGTGTATGCACACTAGGATTTTAGGCAACAGCTATGAGGGGCGGGTAGTTTCCCCGCGAAACTCAACCGAGTGGCGGCTAAAAATTTCCATAATGAAACAACGTTATGGGCTATATTATTTTTTGGGCTCTTAGACACACAAAGAGAAGCGAAACCCCAGGGATGGTAGCACCCCCTCAAATAAAGTAATTCTGACGCTGTGTACCCTTTATACCGTCATTAGAGCGCCTAGTTCTTGTATACTGGTCCGTATCCAATCCCTGTGGTTTACTAGTTCTGAAAGCCACCCTAACTGGTCACCACAATCGGAACTAAATCCTGAATGGATGCATTTTGATATTGGCTTTCCTTGCCCCCCACCAAGGAAAGCCAGTGCATTTTTGCTGTGCCGCGCGCTTCGCGCGCGTGGAGTGTGAGGTTCGAGCCGAAGATTTTTTGGAGGGAGGATTTTTTGGAGGGGTAGTCTTTGGATTTGGCTGTTTCTTCAAGCACTGAAGCCTCTTTGAGCCACGCACGCATGGGTTCGAGCCACACGGCGGCGTCTCGTTCAAGCAGGAGGATTCGCTCCTGCGCCGACCTCTTTTGAGACATCAACTCGCGCTTGCGCGAAAGATACTCGTCGCGCTCAATATCCTGCTCCACAAACAAGTCAGTGAGGCGGGCGATTTTGCCGTCGCAGACGGCAATTTCAGCCCGTAACACGCGGACAGATGCTTCCGCGCTTTCGGAAGCGTCTCGCGCGTCTTTCTCCGCCATACGCTCCATTTCTGCCGCCCATTCGCGCGGCAAGTGGAAGCGCGAGAGTAAATCGGACAACTCCGCGTCTAACGCTTCCTCGCGCAAAAACCTTCCATTGCACTTGCCGCGCTTTTTCGTGCAGTGATAGTAGACGTAGCGGTGCGTATTCCCGTTCTGTTGTATTTTCACTTTTTCCTCGGCGGTGATGGAACATCCACACTCACTGCACGAAAGTAATCCGCAATACGCTTGTGGATTATTTTCCGGCGGGCGGTTCTTGTTGCTTCGCTCGCGGAGTACCTTTTGCACGCGGTCAAATAACTCTTTTGAAACGATAGGTGTATGCGTGCCGTCGTACATCTCGCCCGCGTAGCGGAAGCGTCCGGCGTAAAAAGGATTTGAGAGCAGGAACGCGATTTGCTCACGCTTCAAGAATCGCCCGCCGCCTTTCGTCCATCCGCGCGTTGCGCCGGTGGTAATACCGTTCTCAAAAAGAAAGCGTGCGATGTCTTCATATCGGGACTTACCCTCCGCATACATTTCAAACGCTTTGCGAATGGCTGGCGCTTTCTTTTTGTCTACGGCAATGGTGCGCGTGCGCGGGTCATTCAAGTATCCGAGCGGCGCGGTGCTTGGGTACACGCCACGCCGCGCTTTAGCGCGAAGCCCGCGTGATACATTCACGCTCAAATCGCGAACATACTGATTCGCCATGCCGAACTCAACGGACATGAGAAGCACATTGTCCTGCGGAAGATAGACGCGGTCGTGTGTCGCGATTTTTGCTATCGCTCCTTGTTGCAACAGCCACGACACGCGCCCGCTGTCCACCGGATTACGCGATAAGCGATCTATCTTCCAGCACACAATGCCGTGTGCGTCGCCGTGCTCAACACGACGCATCATTTCCTCAAACACGGGACGCCCCGGCGTTTTCGCGCTTCGCTTTTCCACAAACTCCTCGGCGACATCAAGTCCGTCGCGTCGCGCGAGCGTACGCAACTCGGAGAGTTGCGCTTCAATACTCAACACCTGTTTGTCCTCGGTGTCCGTACTTTTGCGAGCATAGAGAAAATAACGCATACTTCCATTATACAACCTATGTATCACCCCGAATATAAAAAGGCGCTAGATTCAGTACGGGATCTACACAAAAGATACTGTCTAACAGTTAACCCTTCCGTACAAGATATTCGCCTCGCCCTTTATTACTTGCAGGGGGGATGTATAACTCAAGCGTACTTTTCTCTTAAAGCCTGGGGAAGCGGAGATCTAAATGGAGTCATGGGCTCAAAGAGATTTATTGACGAATCAAAATCTCTGATTTTCTATTTAATTCTAATAGAGGACGCGAGCAGATATGTACGTCGTTTCTTTCAGGATGAAATTGTTACGATTAATCCACATAAGCATAAAAAAGATATTATGAAGCGGTTAGAAATGGATGAATTGACTTTTAATACGTGGGTTAAAAACGAAGAGAAATTAAGGCACGGTTTCTCAAAAGGCGTGCATCCCACTTACAGAGGTTCTGGGTACAACTCTGATCAAGATACCGGCGAGTTTGACTACGATGCAAAAAATTCAATATTTGGATCCATACTAGAGTTTGACTTCGCTAATTTCATTATTATTCCCACAATAGATAGTGTTGCCATGACATGCGGGGCATTCGGTATTGAACAAAAAGACATTCCTGAAGTATTTGAAATCAGAAATAAAATCCAAGAAATGGCCATTCAATATCATAAAGAGCGAAAGGGAGTTTCGCGTTAGCGAAAGTGCGTGCGCATGGGTGGGCGGGGCAAGCGCACATAAAGACAGCAGGCCTTCCTAAAATCCTTCCCTCCAAAATCTTCGGCTTTTGAATTTTTGAACCTCACTCTCTACGCGCGCGAAGCGCGCGGCACGCCCAAACCGCACTGGTTTTCTTTGGTGGGGGGCAAAGAAAGCCAGTGCGAAAACCCGTCCAATCTTTTGGCAGTTCCGATGGTGATGAGAGTATACCGCGCCGCTAGAACCTTTTTCAAGCAGAAAACAGAATGACAACCACTGCGGCTCGCCGACTCGCCGCTACGCCTCCGCTTC